>Ga0307509_10000438_pt1 | contig 69898 bp, 52 predicted proteins | sample 10_EM_MG_FD_202245 | JGI IMG/M metagenome (GOLD analysis project Ga0307509, IMG submission 202245) | Populus trichocarpa ectomycorrhiza microbial communities from riparian zone in the Pacific Northwest, United States - 10_EM | ecosystem: Host-associated > Plants > Roots > Unclassified | place...
AAGGCCGAGGCATTGCTAAAGATCGTGACGCAACGCGGGCTGACGCTCACGGCGGAGCAGCGCCATCGTATCATCGGTTGCACGGATGTTGCGTTGCTCGAACGCTGGCTGGACCGCGCACTCTCGGTCAGCTCGGTGGCCGAGCTGCTGGCAGTGCCGCGAGCGCCGCGTGGCCGGGGCCAACAGGCCCACGGTCGGCGCAAGTCACGCTGACGTCGCTGCGGCGAGAGCAGGCACCTGCAGGCCCACCCGCCGCCCACCCAAGCGGGGTTGGGTTGCGTGCTCCGAGGTTCCGGTTCGCTCCGGACACGTCGCGTTCTCGGACGACCGGACAAGAAACCACAACCACGAACCTCGGTCGGGACGCTTCAGGAAACTAACCCCGGTCGGGGCGCCTCCCACCGAACACCCAGCCGATGAGCGCCGTCGGCCCGCCCATCGCGCCCACCATCAGCGGAATGGTCACGAACGGACCGATCCCGCAGATCTGGGTCATGTTGACCGCGACCGCCTGGAACAGCCCCAGCGACCGGCGGAACCCCTCGGTCCTGGGCGGCGACACGATCGGTTCTGCCTTCTCTGCGCTCACCATGTGCTCTCCCGTCTGCAACGTCTGTTACGCGATCGAGTGGGGCCGTACGCGGGTATCCGGCGGCGCGCGGGGACTGCACCAGACTGCGGACCGGTCGTCGCGGCGGCGCCGGTCTCCGAGATCGCAGATCGGTTGACGCGGCGCGCGCGTGGAGCAATCAGGGCTTGAGCTTCGAGCCGGCCACTAGCAATTATTCCCAGAACCAGACCAAGTCAATACCATTGTAGCGCCAGTATTCTCCTCCTCACATCCGGATGGGGAACGCGCGCTGCACCGCGTGATCGGCGCGTGCAACAGAATGCTGCGCGCCCCCAACATCGGCCGGCGATCGGTGCGCCGCGACCGCGCTGCGCTCGGCTCGCCGTGTTCGCGGCCCGGCCGTGAAGCGCAGCCCGCCAGGGCCGGGGCCTCCACACTGTTTCAGATAGACATCAGTTCAGCAACCTTGCACTTCACATGCCCGCGGGAAGACATTAACCACAAGATCGGCAATATCCTCGTCAGCCGTGGCGAGCAACACATATGCTGTATCGAATGCGCGCAGCTCCACAATAGCGTCGCCCAGGTCGGCCGCCTCCTCATCTTCAGTCCATAGCCCACCAGCTCTAAACTCCGGATTAACACATCCATCTGGAACGCCTGCGAACACGCCGCTCTCGTACTGTTCCACAGCGCCAGCAATACGGACCAAAGCCCCCATATCACCAACGCATTCAGGCGTTGGCTGCCGAGGCGTCACATGCGCGCCTCCGATTTGCTGTATATCAGCAATATACCAGACCAACCCAGGCCGTATTCGCCCAATCGTTTCAACAAGCACAGCAATCTGTCCACCTTGACACGCAACCCACGCACCCTCAAAGACCTCGCGGCTCAGGCGAAGCAGTCGTCTCGGTCTCATTATAGTTCTCCTGGCAGTGGGGGTCTCGCGGCTCCGTGCTGGGGAGTTCCACCGGTTGGATTTGGCACGTAGTCATGAACGTGTGGATCCGTGTGCATCTGTGGGCGGCCATGATCAGTCCAATCGACTTGCTTAACAGGCTGCCCGTTGGGACCGAACTCGCGAGTCTGCACATAGCCTCCATTACGGCCAGCGCGCCATCCAATCTGAGTATGTGGATCCAACGATGAGGGAGCCAACTCACCATTGGTGCCCCTCGGTAAAGGCAACGGCTTCCCATCCGGACCAATGGGATGGTACGTTGCCCGCCCACCCTCGGCCCGTGTGGGGACTGAGCGCACTAATCCGGGTGCTAGACTCAGCCCCCCATAGACCGCCGCCTGGTAGAATTGCGCTCCCTTGGCGAAGGAGATCGCCCAGTCCATGACCTGGTCCATGGTCATGGTCCTATGATATCCGTACTCAGTAATGATGTGCTCTTCGACGTGATTCGGATTCGCCACCAACATCTGAGCGAAATTATATCGATTCAGGGTGGCTTCGTACTCGGGACCGAAAGCCCATGTCGCCCCCAGGTTGATCAGGTCGACTTTGTCGTTGTAACTGGCGAGGTTCTCGCGCTTGAACGCCGCATTCATTTCCTCGAGGTGCGCGTGTGCTTCTCCGGACACTGCGTGCCAGTAATTGAGATATTGCCAGTACAGGACATGGGCCGCATCTTCCATTCCCCCGGGATCGATACGGCTGATCGGATTGTTGCGTGCGTAGCTGAACAGGTTGGCGCTTACCGGGTTCGCTGCGGACTTCTCGATCGCCTCCAGGTACAGCGGGTCCGGGGTCCAGAACTGACCGAGGACGGGGTCGTAATCGCGAACGCCCATCCGCACGGTGCCGAGGTCAGCGTCGTAGGCCTTCTCGACGTAATCGAGCGCGGCGGCGAGATCGGGGCGGCCAGCGCGCACGCCGTAGGGCGTGGCCAGCCGGGGCGTGCCGTCCCGATCCGACAGCAGCGTGCCGCGGGGATCGGTGGCAAGGAGGTGAAAGGCACCGTTTTCCAGCACGCCGACGAGCCGATCGCCGAGACGCACGGGGGCGAGGAAGCCGGTGTCGGTGAGGTAACCGCCGCCCAGGAAGCCCGCCACCGGCGCGCCCGCCTCGAGCTTGAGCAGGCGATTGCCGCTGGCGTCATAGCGGTACGTGACCGTGCGCCCGCCGAGCTCCGCCTGCGCCAGCTGGCCGTCGGGTCCGTAGCTGAACCTGGCATCGCCACGCGCAGTCACGCGGCCCGAGGCGTCGTACACATACTGCGTGCCCGCTACGCTGAGGGTGCGCGCGGTGCCGCGGAATACGGTGCGCGTTTGCTTCAGATCGGTGATCTGATCGGGCAGCCCGTTCGGCCGGTAGGTGTAGATCGAGTCTTGCTCATGGTCCTGCGAGCGGCTCAGAAAGCCGCGCGGGTCGTAGCTGTACTGGCGAGACCACGTCGTGCTGGCCAGGCTCAGGGTCTCCCCGTCGATCAGCCCCCGGTTGTTGAACGTCCAGGACGCCCCGCTTTGCCAGGTGCGGCCGGCTTCCTTGATGTCGTGCCGGTAGGACGATGGCCGGTGCGTCACGGGGTCGTAGCCAAGCGAGATCACCTGCGCGCCGGCGACGTCGGCCTGGAATAGCCGGCCCTCGGTGTCGTAGCGCAGGCTCGCCAGCGGCGCGCCGTTCACGGTGAGCTGCGCGAGCCGGCCATAGGCGTCGTAGCCGTAGCCGGTCGTGACGTCGTCGACGATCACGCTGTCGCGCAGGCGGGTGATGACGCGATGAGCTTGCTGGAGCGCCCCGCCGGCGTAGTAGGCGCTGGTGACGTCGACTTGCATCCAGTCTGCCAGCACCAGGCGCGAGCGGGCCTCGCTCCCGTCGGGGTTGTAGACGCTGGTGGCAGTGAAACCCGGGCCCTCGGTCTGAGTCGTGTAGCCCCGCTGGCCGGGCACGATCGGGCCAGTGCCGGTGTCGCCGTCATAGCGGTACGACGTGCGCGCCGCCTCGGCGGTCGCTGCCTTGAGGTCCACGCGCGCCGCAGTCCGCCCGATGGCGTCGTACTCGAAGCTCACGGTGCGGTCCAGTGCTCCGTCGGCATCGCGGTAGTCCTTGTGATCGAGCATACCGTCGACCCCGCGGTAAAAGTAGTCGACGCTCCCCACCTGGGTGCGCTCGACACTCGTCGGCCGCCCGAAGCCATCGAAGCGGAGCTGCTGGTGGGCTCCGTCGGGCAAAATGACACCGACGAGTCGGCCAAGCGCGTCGTACTCGAGCCGGGTCACCGCGCCGGCTTGATCGCGCAGCGCTACCGGGCGTCCGGAGGCGTCGGCCCCTGTTCGAGTCTCGAAGCTTCCGTTCTCCAGCGCCGAGTTCACGACCAGCCCGTCGGCGATCGCCACGCTGCTGGTGAGCTGCCGCTGCACGCCTTGCTGGACGGTCTCTTGCGCGCTTATCGTGTGGCCGAAGCCGGCCGCCACGGTCTCTCCGAGCTGGGTCAGCTCGCTGCGAAGCGCGCTGTACGTCGCGAGCGCCGGGTCCGTGGTGTCTGCAGCCGGAGCGCGGCGGAATTGCCGGGTGCGCAGCTCGGTTCGGCTGCGGTCGACGACCGCGCCGAACACCCAGCCGCCCGGGATCCGCGATGCACTGGCCAGCTCCGCGCCATCGGGGTAGCTCCAGTCGACGCTCTCCCTGCGCGTTCGTGCCGCCGCGTCGATCAGCGCGTCGACGTGGATGAACGCAGGTAGATCGCCGGTCGGGAACTGGTACGCGATGGATTCGAGCGGCTGATCTGCGCTCGATCCTCCGAAGTCGGTCCATCGTCTCGCCAGCCGCTCCATGCCGTCGTAGCGGAACGATGATACCAGCACTCCGCCGGGCCCGCGATCGCCGAGCAGCTCCTTGAGCGCATCGCTGAGCGGATCGCGATTCTGCACGGCAGCGACCACGCCGTCGGCGGTGGTGGCACCCGCGAGCTGGCCGGTGCTGGGATCGAAGGAAAACGACTGGACGCCGCGGCCCGGCACCGACAGCGTTCTGAGCCGGTGCGTGATCGGATCGTACGCGAGATCCTGCAGCGTGAGCGTCTGACCGCCGGCTCGCTGCTCGACCTTGGTCGGTTGGCCCAGGTCGTTCAGCGTCAGGTGGTTCTCCATGACGAAGTTGCGGGCCGGATCGGCGTGCGTCCCCGTCCACGTCTGATCGTCGGCGATGCAATGGAGCGCGCCGGACAGGCCCGCGGGTGCGGCGAGCGTGGTCACCACGTCGAGCTGCCCGTGTTGATCCGTCTTCCGCGTGTGCGTCGGGCAGATCCCGCGCTCGAACGCCAGCGTGTCGGTCCGCTCCAGCACCGCAGGCGATGTGCCAGCCACGCAGCTCGCGGCGTCGGTGCCCTGGCACAAGCCGCTCCAGGTCGTGACGGGCCGGCGAAGTCGCACGCCAGCCTGGCGCGCGTCCTCGTACGCCGTCCGCGCAAGCTTCATGAGATCTGGCGTTCGCGCGTCGAGCGTGCGGCTGACCTCCACCTGGCCGGCCACGTCGTCGTCGTGATGGAAGTCGACGACGTCATGGCTCTGCGGCCCATCTACCGTCACCGTCCCGAAGCCGAGGAGGAAATGCCCCACCGAGTGGTTCTGCGCCCCCGCGTAGTTGTACTGATAGTGAACGTCGTCGTAGCCAGCGGTCGCCACGGTGAGCGAGTCCAGGACCGCCGGTCGCTGACGCAGCCCCGGCTGGGCCGCCGCGCGCCGGTAGCTGAACCGAACCCTCGTTCCTTTGCCGTCGTCGGCCCCGCTCAGGAGCCCGGTCGATACCTCGGTGAGCGCCGCCGACTCCACCTTCCCCAAATCCAAACCGGCCCCGCCCATACCAGATCGACATCCGGTCCCGGCTCCGCAGGACCAGGTCGGGGTTTCCGTCGCCGTTCATGTCGTGCACCCACACGCCGCTCGGCGCCCCGCCCACCCGACCGTGGTTGGTTTTGCGTACGCCGAGGGTCCGGTTCGCTCCGGACATGTCGTCTTCTCGGACGACCGGACAAGAAACCACGAACCTCGGTCGGAGCGCTTCAGGAAACTAACCCCGGTCGGGGCGCCTCCCATCACCGGCACCGAGACCATGAAGAAGTACGCGCCGGACGAGTTCCTCTCCGGACCGGCCTTCCAGTCGGACGACGAGCTCGTGGCGGCTGCCGGCAACATCGGCACGAACGAGCTTCCCCCGTCGGCACCTGCCGGATGGGCCGCGCCGACGACGAGGTCGCCGTGGTGGATCCCCGGCTCCGGGTGCGCGGCGTCGCGCGACTGCGCGTCATCGATGCCTCGATCATGGCGACGATCACCGCGGGCAACACCGCGGATGTCCTTCTTTGCCGTCTTGTACAGGTTGCCGAGCGACGCCCACGCGATGTAGCGCTTGGGGTTCGCCGACACCGCATGCTCGAGCGCCTCGATCGCCTGATCGGGCTTGTAGGCGAGGCCTTGCTTGTCGAACGCGTCGGCATCTTCGGCGAACGCCGCGTGGCGAAGTCCGACGCACAGACTGGTGGCAAACAAGATCCGGGCGAGCGTGGACATGCGTCCTCTGGTCAAGATCCTAGCAGAACCGCACGCGCTGCGAGCCAGGCACGACCCTGGCCTTGCTCGCGACCCGATTGCCTCGTCTCGACGGGTTCTGATAGGGTCCTGCGCCATGGGCGGCGTGCGGGAAGCGAAACACCACGGGCGATCTCGTTTGCGATCGTGCCGCGGGCTGCGGCGATCCTGCGGGTGCAGTCCCTCGAGTGTGGTGGCGCACCGAGTAGCAAGCCGCATGCGGATCGAAACAACGATTGGCGTCGACGGCATAGCGGGAAGGTTGGATCTGATGACAGAACACGAACCGCGGACCGACACCGAGTCCGCCGAGGAATCTCCGGATCCCAGCGTCTCGAAAGGCGCAACGCCCGTCGCGACGATCGATGATGCGAGGGCGATCGGTCCTGGTGATTGCCTAGGTCGCTATACGGTGCAGGCGCTCATCGGGACGGGCGGTATGGGCCGGGTCTTCGCGGCCACCGACAGCGAGCTCGGGCGCACCGTCGCGCTCAAGGTCATACGCCCCGATCGCGGCCCCGCATCGTCCTACGCACGCGCTCGGTTGATGCGAGAGGCGCAGGCGCTCGCGGTCCTCCATCATCCCAACGTCGTCACGGTTCACGATGTCGGCACCGAGGGCGAAAACGTCTTCGTCGCGATGGAGCTCATCGACGGCTCAACGCTGGGTGACTGGCTACGCGCCGAGCCGCGAACCTGGCGCGCCATCCGCGACGTGTTCCTCGCCGCCGGACGTGGGCTCGCGGCGGCGCATGCGGCGGGCATCGTTCATCGCGACTTCAAGCCGCACAACGTGATCGTCGGCTCCGGCCGCGTCGTCGTGGTCGACTTCGGCCTGGCGCGCGCGAACCCCGATCTACCCGAAGAACCTGGCGCCATGCCGCCCCCAGGCGGCCCGAGCTCCCACGGCAACCTGAGCCTCTCGCTCACGCTCACCGGCGAGCGCGTAGGTACGCCGCAATACATGCCACCCGAACAGCGCGAGGGCGGCGTAGTTACCGCGAAGGCCGATCAGTTCGCGTTCTGCGTGGCCCTCCATGAGGCCGTGTTTGGATGGAGACCCGGCGAACGCTCCGCGGCATCAACCCTGCCTCGCGTGCCGCGGTTCCTGGCGGCGGCCATCGCCCGCGGGCTGATGCCCCGCGCTGACGCTCGCTGGCCTTCAATGGATGCGCTGCTTGCCGCGCTCGGACGAACGTGGACCCCGCGCCGTAAGCGCCTGGCCGGCGCGACGGCAGCCGTCATGGTCATCGCCGTCGCGGTGCTCGGGTTCACAGCTGGGCAGCGCGCCTCTGCGCCAGATCCGTGCGCCGGCGGTGAAGCGCTGATCGCACCGCTCTGGAACGATACCGCGCGATCACGCGTCCGCGACGCGTTCCGTCGGACCGGCCGGTCCTACGCGGACGACACGTTCGTGCGCGCGGACGCCGGGCTGCGCCAGCGCCTCACCGGCTGGGCGCAGGCCTATCGCGACAACTGCCAGGCGACCCACGTGCGCCACGAGCAGTCCGAGGCGATGCTCGACCTGCGCGCGCGCTGCTTGCGAAGCGCCAAGGCGGAGCTCTCGGGCCTCGTGTCCGCTCTGCAGGAGGCCGATGCAACGGTGCTCGACCGTGCCACGCGCGCCGTTGGCGACGTAGGCGATCCGGCGCGGTGCTCCGATCCGGCCTCGCTCGGCGCAGCGATCCCACCACCTCCGGCGGCGCTCGTACACGACGTCGAGGCGATGCGCGAGCAGATAGTGCGCGGATGGCTACTGGTCAAGCTCGGCAAGTGGAACGAGGCGCGATCGCTGGCACGGGATCTCGTGGTGCGGGCCCGACGTCTGGACTACAAGCCGTTGCTCGCAAAGGCCCTCTCTCAGCTGGGAGATGTCGAAGCGGACACCGGAGACAATGACGCCGCCATCCGTGACCTGTACGAGGCCGCGCAACTGGGCACAGAGGTCGCCGACGACGACTTGGTCGCGACGTCCTTGCCATGGCTCGAGATCGCGCTCGGATACGGCAAGGATCAATATGAGGCCGCCGATGCGGTATATCGCTGGGCCACTGCGGCAGTTGCGCGCGCAGGGAACACCCCGACACGGCTCGTCGGTCTGTTCGGAAATCACGCGGAAATCCTCAATCGGCGTGGAGATCACCAAGGCGCGCTCGAGTTGTATCGGACCGTGCTAGGCCTCGAATCGGCCCGCCGTGGACCGGAAAGCTTAGAAGTAGCACGGGCGTTGGGTGGCATTGGTGAGCAACTGGGTAGAACGGGTCATGGCAGGGACGCGGAGTCGTACTTCGAGCGGTCTTCGACGCTGATGGAAAGGTTCCTGGGATCCGAGCATCCCATCGTTGCCACGCAGCGTTACAAGCGTGCCTGGAATCTGCTCGAGCTGTTTGAACCCGACGACGCAATCCTATTGCTCGAGCGCGCCCGCGCAATCTACGAAAAGAACCTTGGGCGTACCGACCGCCGCGTCGCGGCGACCGTGTATGGCCTCGGCATCGCGTTCCTCGAGCAACGGCGCCTGCCTGAAGCTCGCGCCGCGGTCGAGCAAGCCATCGAGATCAATCGGGCCAAGGATCCGGAAGGGCGCAGCGTGGCGGGGAATTACGAGGTACTGGGGGATATCGCGCGACAAGAAGGCAACCCGCTGGCGGCGCACGAGTTCGCCCAGCGGGCACTCGCGATCAAGCTGAAGGTGCTTGGTCCAGACCACGAAGAGCTCGGCACCACGTACCGGCTCGACGCGGATCACCTGGTCGCGCTCGGTCGCCTAGGCGAGGCAAGCGCGGCTGTCGCCAGGGCCTTGGAGATCGATGAAAAGGCAGAAGGCAAGAACGCCCCCGAGGCGGGATGGGCATTCCTGGTTCAGGGGCATGTGCTGAGGGCGCAGCGACGTGCGCGCGAGGCGATCAAGGCGTACGAAACGTCACTGCACATTCTCGAGACGGCGTATGGCACCAGTTTCCCCGGGCTATGTCAGCCGTTGGCCGGGCTCACCGCCGCACTACTCGAAGTCGGCGATGCACGTCGGGCGCAGGAGCTTGCCGAGCGAGAGCTGATTCTCGCCGCCAAGGCCCCGCCGGGCGAGGTGGGTGCCGCTGAGTTTCGGCTGGCACACGCGCGGTGGGTGCTCGGAGCAGATCGGCCCGCTGCGCGGGCACTCGCGCGCCAGGCCCGCGCTCATCTGGCGGCCTTGCCGTTTCCCTCCGAAGAGCTACCACGCATCGACCGCTGGCTGAAGACTGTGAAGTAGATGGGCTGCCTCGGGTGCGCGTTGGCGCGGTCGGCTCATCCGTGCATGAGGCCGGTCGCAATCGGCGCCCATGGTGCGGAACGGCAAACTTGCGGCCAGCAAATGATCTAACTCCTCGTCGCGGGATCGCGTCGCATTGCGCGGTATCTTCTGCCTGTGTCTGACTCCACCGAAACATCCAGCTCGGATGCGCCTCCCGGCGAGGCGGGCAACACGGACTGGGCGCTCATCATCGCGCTCGACTGCGAACGGCTCACGACGGCACCCAAGCGCGTGAGCCTGGCACATGCCACCGCGGTGGATGTCGGCCGCGGTGACCTTCGCAACATCCACGCGATTGACCGCCGCATGCGCATCGACCTTCCCGATCGATGGACATCACAAGTCCACGCGCATCTGTCGCGCCACGGCGATGGCTGGATCGTCGAGGACGCCAGTTCGAAGAATGGCACGCGCGTGAACGGAGACCGCGTCAACCGCGCTGCACTCGCCGACGGTGATATCCTCGAGATCGGCGGCACGCACCTCGTCTTCCGCTGCGGTGCCCCGCCGACGAGCACATCGCGGGACATGTTTAACAGCGCCGACAGTCTGACGACCATGTCGCCATCGTTCGAGCGAGAGCTCGCCGTGCTGCCGAAGATCGCGCGATCGCGAGTGCCGGTCCTCGTGCGCGGCGAGACGGGGACTGGCAAGGAGGTCATCGCAAAGGCGGTCCACGCGCTGTCCGGCAGGTCTGGACCGCTGTTGCCCGTCAACTGCGGCGCAATCCCGGCGGGGCTGCTCGAAGGAGAGCTGTTCGGCAGCCGCCGCGGTGCGTTCTCGGGCGCCGAGGACCGAACCGGCCTGATCAGGAGCGCCGAGCACGGGACGCTGTTTCTCGACGAGGTCGTCGAGCTGCCGGTGCCGTCCCAGGCAGCGCTTCTGCGCTTCCTCCAGGACGGTGAGATCACGCCGCTTGGTTCTGACAAGCGCATCATCGTCGATGTGCGTGTCGTCGCGGCGACCAACAAATCGATGGAGGAGCTCGTGGCACAGGGCCAATTCCGCCGCGATCTCTACGCCAGGCTGTGTGGCTACGTCATGCACCTACCACCCTTGCGGGCGCGCATGGAAGATCTCGGCCTCCTCAGCTCGAGCCTACTCGCCCGGCTCGACCCCCATAGATCGATCCGGCGGCTATCACGCGCGGCCGCGCGGGCGCTATTTCTCCACAACTGGCCGTTGAACGTGCGCGAACTCGAGCAAGCGTTGCGCGCCGCGCTCGCCACCGCGACCAATGCAGAGATCGGCGAAAACGACCTGCGTCTGGCAACGGGAATGGCAACGACGTTCACAAACCACAGCGCGGATGGACGCGCTCAGCTGGTCTCCCTTCTCGATAGGCACGCTGGCAACCTCAGCGCCGTGGCTCGTGAGCTATCGACCTCGCGCACGCAGATAGCCCGCCTCCTCGCCCGCCACAGCGTCGCGCCTGGAGATTACAAGCGGCGATGACGTCTCGATGAATCGCCGGATAACAGCTCACCGCAAGTAGCACAACAGGACACATCGTGCACGCGCGGGCGATCGACCCCAGCGGCATTCAGTGCAACGCCGATACCGAGTGGCGCGAGATCGGGTCGCACAGCTCGATCGCGCTGGAACATGGCAAACAACGGCAGGGCGCCGATCAAGTAGCGGGGAGAGGATGTTCATCGGCTGCGTGCCGCGGCGGTGCACTTCTGGTGCACCGTGGTGCACCGGGACTGATGGCGATGGGGTAGGAAGCCTGCACGTGGTGATAGCCAGGTCGGGGCCGGCCCGCCATCGTCGACTCGACGAGAAAGCGGCACATATTGCGTCCTTCGCTGGAGACTGAGGCCGTCGCTAGACAATCAATCTCCGCTGGGTGCGTCTCGCCGCATACCGGACACCTCGACAGGGATGGATGGTGCGGAACTTGCTTGAGTCGCACCCTGAGTCCGCAAGGAGGATGATTTCATGAAACTAGCAATCTGGTTCTCTGTGATTGGGTGCATGGCCGCGTGTGCGACAGACAACGGCGGCAACGCCCCGGAGCGTGGCTCGTCGGACTACCAGGAAGGAGCGCTGACGAGCGAGCTGACAGCGCCGGTCATCGTCAACGTGCGGGTGACGGAGTCCCCCGAGCGCATCCTGCAGGCAGCGACCGCAGCAAGCGCCGCTGCCTGCCATGGAACGACCACGTGCGATGGAACGGTGCTCCCCGGGGGCTTCATCACGGTCGCATGCGGTGCGCCAGTCTGCGGCCTGGACGGATGCGGGAAGTCCGGGCCGGATCTTCTCAGTGTCCACAAAGTGCAACTGCAAGAGCGGTATCAGGCGTTCGCAACTCCAGCAGGAACGGTCTGCCTCCAGTACCAACCGACGATATCGATACTTCTACAGACCTGCTGCGCGGTAGATAACGAATAGCGCGAGTCTGCGATCGCGTCCCGTCGACGGGTTCGCGCAATATGTCCCGAGCCTACGACGTTGCAGACGCGGACGCCGCCGACACAGCTGCCGGTGCTTCGCCCAGCTCGAGGTCGGCCAGCGCGTCGCCGCTGGCTGCTACGTCCTGCGACAGCGCCTCGAGCTGGCTCTTCACCGGTGAGCCAGCCGCGCGTGCCGCTTCGATCCCGGTCGCCGCGAGCTCGAACTTCTCGAGCGCGGCGACATGGTTGTGCATCCGTGCGACGAGCCGCTCGCGGCTCTGGCGGATATGGGTGCGGTAGCGCTGCTGGTCGTCGAGCGCTCCGCGCGCCGCCTGATACTGCGCTTTGACCTCGTGGTCGGTCGCCGCGGCGATCCGCTGATCAAGATCCAGCATCCGATTCGCGAGCTCGGACTCGGAGGCTCCGGTCGGGACGACGTTGGCACTCTTCATCGCCACTTCCAGCGTGCGCAACACGCCGTCGCGGACGAGGCTCTTACCGGGCTGCTCTCGATCGTCGTCGGAACCGTGCTGAGCCGGGGCCCAGATCGCAACCGCGCGATCGCAGAGCGACCGAACTTCCAGGTCGAGCGAAGCCGGCAGCTTCTTGATCGCGGCCTGGACCGGGTCGAACGCGATCGTCAGGTGGCGCGGTAGCATCGCGAGCACCCCGACGATGCCCATCGCCATCGCCGCAACACCCGTGGTGACCAGCGGCGACCACGATGCCGTCTGCTGTGCGTGTCCGATCCGAACAGCGCACCACATCGCGATGACCACGGTGATCGCGCCGACCAGCAACCCGACCAGCCCGCGCGCACCCCGTGGACCACCGAGCGCAAGAGCGATCGACAGGATCGCCGCGATCCCCGCGAGCGCTGGCCAGCTCGACGGTGCTACGAGCAAGATCAACAGCGCCAGCCCCGCCGCACCCATCCGCTGGCGCGCCCTGCCGTGGGCGAAGCCGGCGCCGGCGGCGATCCCGAGGATCCCGCCCGCGAGCGATGCCATCGGGGTCAGCTTGTAGAGCCCGAGACCGAACACCAGGGCGCCGCACATCATGCCGGCAGCTGCCCTTTGAAACGACGCGTGATCGCCAAAGCGGATGTCCATGGCCGTAGCAACGGTCGATGAACGGCCAACGATCTACCAGCGCGCCGAAAATACAGAAGGCCCCCACCTGGGAGGCCTCTTTCCATCTACCCCGACGCCGCGCGTCCGGGGTTGCGGACGATTTAGAACGTCAGCCGGAGGCCGAACCCGACGCTGCGCGGAACTTGCAACGCAGGGTCGGATAGCGATCCACCGCCCGTGTGCAAGAAGTTCTTGTTCAGCAGCGGCGACCTGTTGGACTCCCTACCACCCGAACCCGTGCCGCTGATGTCGACCGTCTTCGCGTGCTTCGCATCCTCGAGGTCACCACCGACGACGGGGTTGACACCGTCGAACGTGTAGTTGTCGTCCGTCTTCAGCTGGTCCTGCTGGTTGAACAGGTTGAAGACGTTGACGAAGCCCTCGAGGGTCGTGGCCTTGGTAAGCCGACGACCATAGCTGAGGTGGACGTCGAGCTGCGACGTCATTGGCGAGCGAGGCATCGAGCCGCGCGGCAAGACGTACGACTCACCGGAGCCGTAGCCGGGATGCGGCGACGCCGCGAGGGCGTTGTGCGCGAGCCCCGATTGGGCGCGGAAGCTCCCGCCGGCCGTGATCTGTCCGGCCTTCTTCAGGTCGAACTGGTAGAACCCATCGACCTTGAAGTTGTGCGGCCGATCGAGGCCGAGCTTGCCGTAGCGGTTCGCCATCAGATCGGGGAGGTCGTACAGCGAGGTGATGTTCGGATCGAGCTGGTTGGTCTCGGTCGAGAACAGACCCGGATAGTTTCCCTTTTCCACCGAGTAGGTGTACGAGGCGAGCACGAGCGACCGCGAGGTGGGGCGCTGTGTCACGGTGAACTGAAGCGCGTCGTAGTTGCGTGACGGCTTGTCAAAGGTGCCGACTGCCTTCAGCTGCGTCGCGCGATCCGCCTGAACCTGCGCAAGCCCCTGCTTCAGCGCGTCGCAACCTGCGCTTTTGTCGGTGAAGCTCGAGCAACCGCTCTCCATCAGCGTCTTGGCCGACAGCGCGGCCTCATCCGCGGCTTCCTTCGAGTAGTCGACGCTTGGGTTGGTGATCAGGTAGTTATTGCCGCCGTCGGTCGAGATGTCCTCGATGACCTGCGGAAGTGTGCGGTGGATGTAGCTGACGCCGACCTTGAAGTCGGGAAGAATCTCGTACTCGCCGCCAAGGATAGCCTCCTGGCTGTACTGCCCCTTGATACCGGGGGAGATGAACTCGATGCCCTCACCGCTGAGTGAGGAGCCGCGATCGTTGCAAGCATCGAGCTTGGTGATCAAGCCATCCGTGCCATGGTCGACGTGGCAGTTCGGGTCATACATCGCACTGGTCGTCGGCCGACGATTGAGGTTGAGTGTGCTGAAGTTGATGATCTCGCCGCCAAACGCGCGAACGTTGAGGTCGAGTGGGACGTTCTCGTAGAACCGACCCCAGTGACCGAAGATCTTCGACTTGCCTTCCTTGGTCGGGTCGAAGATGAACCCAAGGCGCGGAGCCAACAGGTTATTGAGCGTGTACGCGCGGTCGGGCACCGTCTCGCCGGTCGGTGTCAAGGTGCCCGCGAATTCGTTGGCCGAGTAGCCGACCTGCTGCTCGTAGCGCAGGCCGACGTTCAGCGTAAGGTTGGGGAGAATCTGCCAGGTGTCCTGGAGATAGCCGCTGAGGCTGCGGTTCGACGTGCTGGCGTGGATCTGATCCGCCTGCTCGCAGATCGCGTGGTCATTCGCACACAGAACCTGCGTCTGGGTCAGTGTGTTCACGAAGTTCGGATCTTTGAACTCCTCGTCCGTGAGCGAGCGCACCACCCTCATGTACACACGCTGCTGCCAGCGGCCCTGGGTGGTCGCCGTGTCGGCTGCGTTGCGCCGATAGATCTCCCCGCCGGTGTAGCTGTGCGTCGCGTCGTAGGTCGCGATTTCCAGATCGCCACCCAGCTTGAACGTATGATACCCGGCGAGCTTCACGCGCTGGGTGATCGAGCCAATCGCAGAGTAGCGGTCATTGGTCCGCTGCTCGAGGTAGCCGAGGCCCTGCTCGGTGTAGGCAGTCACCGGGCAGTTGCGGATCATCGGGTATTTATCGGCCGGCCCGCCGTCCTGACAGGCCGTGATGGCGCCGCCTTCGAGATCCGCAAAGTCGTAGAGCGAACGCTCGTAGTTGTAGAACGTCTGCGGAACGTTCTCGGCCGAGTTGAACGGCTTGTCCGTCTCGTAGCCGTGGTGATACCCAGCGACCACGTCGATCTGGGTCTTGCCTTCGTTGAGCTTCGATGTGTACTTGCCCGAGATATCCTCGGCGCCGTCGTCGTACTTCCAGCGCGTCTGCGCTGGGTTACGCGTGATGCCGAACACGTCGGTCGCATTGCGCGGGTTACCGAACACCGAGAGCTGGAACTGGTTGTTCTGGTCGATCGCGCCGTTGATCTTCCCGGTGAAGAAGTAGGTGTTGAAGGTCGCCGGGATGTCCGACGACGCCACCTTCTCGTGAATCCCGAAACCGTTGGCATCGACGTCGGGCACGCCGTCGTTGTTGGCGTCGACCTGGCTCTGAACGATCCGGGTCGTGGTCTGATGAACCACGCTGGGGTTGAACCCGACGTGGAACCACAGCTTGTCCTTGATGATCGGTCCACCGAGCTCCGCGCCCACGTCGTACCGGTAATCGAGGCCGTTGCTGCTATCGATCGAGCCACCCTCGCGCGAGACCGTCTTCGCGCTCGAGACAAACGCGCCGGGCGTGAAGTTTGCGAACACCGAGCCGTGGAACTGGTTGCTGCCGGTCTTGGTAACGACGTTGATGATACCGCCGGTCGCACGGCCATACTCGGCGTTGTACCCGCCGGTGATCACCTCGGTCTCCGCGACGAACTCGTTGGGCAGGTTCGACGAGATGCCGCCGAACGCTGTATCCGTCGTGTTGATGCCTTCGACCACGTACGTATTCTCGGCGGACGTCGCGCCGCCCACCGAAACGCCATACGCATCGCTCTGCGCACCCGCTGCACCACCGACCACCGCGCCGAACGTTCGTCCGGTCGGCACGTTCTTGGTGTAGTCCTCGGTCAGCGTGACGCTCAGCTTGGTCGAGCCCTGGTCGATGATCGGGGCCGAACCCTGGATCTCGATGGTCTCGCCTTTGGGCTTGCCGGTCGTCGACGTCGAGTCAACGGTGATGTTGACGACGGCTTCCTTGCCGATCTGAACGAGGACGTTGCCTCGCGTGAAGGTGCCATCGTTGTAGTAGACCGTGAGGGTGTAGCCACCGGGCGGCAGCGACGTGAGGAAGTACAGACCGGACTCGTCGGCCAGCACGACCTGTTCGCCTTGCAGCGCCGGGGAAGTCGCCACGACCGTGGCACCGACGGCCGCCTCGCCATTTGCAGCGTCGCGGATCTGGCCACGGAGGCTACCGACGTTGCTGCTCGCCTGTGCGTGCGCGTCAACGGGAACCAGCATGACGGCGCCGCCGAGGACGCCTACTGCCATGAACGCCTGGAATAGTTTGTTCTTCATGGAATGGGTCCTCTCAGGGGGCAGGGGTCGTGAAGCAGATCGGCTTGATCTCGGCATCCGCCAGCGCCAGGACCGCGCCGGCGCGATCCTGGACATTGGCGGTCGCGGCAAACGTGACCAAGTACGTCTTGCCCGCCACCCACGCATCGTCGGTGGCGGCGGCAGCGTCACCGATATTGAGTGACAGCTTGTCGTCCGCGTTCGCTGTGATCACCGGGACGACCGGGGTCCCAACGGTATCGGTACAACTAGCGACCTCGAGGATCGTCACTTCGTCGACGGTCAGGCTGCCCGCGTCGATCGCGGCATTGAAGCCGACGGCCAAGGGCGCGCTCACATCGATCTCGGTGATACCGTCCGGGTCCGCCAGGTCCTCCGGGGCTTCAGGATCGGTCGCCGTCACCGCCAAATCGGCGGTCTTGAATTTGTATCCCGGAGCGAGCTCGTCATCTGGGACGCCAACTCCCTGCTTGTCGACGATCTTGCCTGCCTTGAGCCCGACCTCGCACGATGAGCCACTCGGAATCAAGTCTGGATCGAGTGGCGAGATGACCAGCGATGGTCCGATGGTCCACGTCTGCGTGTTGCCGGCCGAGTTGTAGTAGCCGTCATAAGGAACGGCGACGCCGTTGCACTGCAGCGTGGCCGGCTGGGTGTTGACCAGCGTGCCGTTGAACGTGCCGTCCCCCGACGGATCATCCACCAGATCCTCCACCGCCGGGTTGAGCAGCTCATCGAACACGAAGCGCACGTACCAGGAGCTAGGGGCCGCGTCCGTGACCTCCGTTGCCTGCACGGAGAGATCTGCGTCGCAGATGTCGAGGAGCGGCACACCCAAGCCCGCCGGACCTGCGACCGTGCCGGGCCGCTTGTCGTCGTCCAGCCGGCAAAAGGTTGCGGCCTCCAAGACGCCAGTCGCGACATCGTTCATGACGAGGACCGCCAAGACATCTGGGGGACCGTCGGGACGAAGGTCGGTACGCAGTGTGGGATCGGTGCAGGCGCTCAGCGCGAGCATGCCGAAGACCACCGCGCCCTGCGTCACCTGACGCGAGGGGTTAACGAGCATAGATGAGCCTCCCTAGAAAGTTTAAGACGATTTTCTGGTGGGCCGGACAACCCTTCCAGCACATCAAGAAGTCATCGCCGATCCCTCTGACAAACGCAAGCAAAGCTGGACACCTCGCCCAAAAAGTCGAAGCCGGCACCACGTCGCAGTGATGCCGGCTTCTATCGATTTGGTGTCGCAGCGAAGCGCGTTACCCCCGCGCCGGATCGGGTCTCAAGCGTTGGGTCGCTTGCCGTTCGCGGGTGCATTTCCCGACGAAGATCCGGCGGCCGCCGCCGGCTGACCGGGCGCCGCGGCGCGCGGCGGCTTGGCCTTGTCATCGCTGGTTGGTGAGGTTGTGGCGGCAGCGCTTGGGGGTGGTACCGTGAGCGTCGGCTCCGGAGCTACATCAATGCCGATCCGGCGGACGTTGTGGTGGGCGAGGACCTTGGCTTCGATCGCATTGTAGATCTCGGGATGGTCGAGCAAGAACTGCTTGGCGTTCTCGCGGCCCTGCCCGATCCGCTCCCCGTTGAACGAGAACCACGCCCCGCTTTTGTCGACGATGTTGGCCTCGGACGCGAGGTCGACGAGGTCGCCTTCGCGCGAGATGCCCTGTCCGTAGAGGATGTCGAACTCGACCTCTTTGAACGGCGGCGCCATCTTGTTCTTCACCACCTTCACGCGCGTCCGGTTACCAATCACGTCCTCTTCTTTTTTGATCGCGCCGATCCGGCGGATGTCGAGGCGCACCGACGAGTAGAACTTGAGCGCGTTACCGCCCGTGGTGGTCTCGGGCGAGCCGAACATGACGCCAATCTTCATGCGGATCTGGTTGATGAAGATGACCATCGTGCGACTTTTGGAGATCGCGGCCGTCAGCTTGCGGAGCGCCTGGCTCATCAGGCGGGCCTGCAGGCCGACGTGCATGTCGCCCATCTCGCCCTCGAGCTCGGCCTTGGGGGTCAGCGCCGCGACCGAGTCGACCACGACCACGTCGACCGCGTTCGAGCGCACCAGCATGTCGGCGATCTCGAGCGCCTGCTCGCCGAAGTCCGGCTGGCTGACGAGCAGCTCCTCGGTCTTGACGCCGAGCTTCTTGGCGTAGCCGACGTCGAGCGCGTGCTCGGCATCGATGAATGCGCACACGCCGCCGCGCTTCTGGGCCTCGGCGACGACGTGCAGGGTCAGGGTCGTCTTGCCGGACGACTCCGGACCGTAGATCTCGACCACGCGACCGCGCGGCAAGCCGCCGATGCCGAGCGCCAGGTCGAGGCCGAGCGAGCCGGTCGGGATGACGTGGACCTCGCGGTCGATCGGATCCTTGCCGAGCCGCATGATCGCGCCCTTGCCGAACTGCTTGTCGATCGCAGCGAGCGCGAGGTCGATGGCCTTGTCACGGGCCTGGTGAGCCACGCTGACCGCGGGGCTGGTGTGATTTCCCGAGGTTCCAGCGGGCGTCACCGGGGTCGTCGTCTCTTTGATGGCCATGTGCGTGCTCCTCGTCGTCCTAGCCAGTGGCTAGTAGCTCCAGCGGCTAATGAATAGGTCCCTGACCACGCGGCCAACCATCATCGGTTTCGTCTTCGGTCTCATGCGCTGGCTCGCGATCGGGTCTGCCCCGTTCTAGAGCGCCCGTCTGACGTTTTTCCCCGTCCGGGGCCGCGTTTTGCGCTCTCTTGAGAGCCATTTTTTCGAGCTCTCGATAGACGGAACCAGATGATTTCGTTTCGCTTTCAAATAGCGTGACCGCGTCGATCCGGGTGTCACCGAACATTTGTTCAGCCATAGGTAACACGACGTCGCGGATCGCGCGAGCTTCGCGCAACCGGGCGATGGTCACGTGGGGATGAAACGCGCGCGCCTCACGCGCGAACCCGAGCGCCGCCACCGCATCGCTGATCGACCGCGCGAGCCGGGTCAGGGCTGCGCCGTCTTCGATGCCGGCCCACAGCACGTTCGCCTGGTCGAGCGAGCCGAACGCGCCCAGCCGCGAGGTCCGGAAGGTGATCCGGTCGAACCCGGTGGTCGCGGCCTCGAGCGCATCGCACACCGAGCCGATCGCGTCGACGCCGGTCCAGCCGAGGAACGCGAGGGTGACGTGGTAGTTGATCGGCGCGACCCAGCGGGGATCGACCCCGGCATCCTTGGCGCGCCGGGCGAGCGTCTCCGCACACCCCGCGAGCGCGTTGGCGGTCGCCACCGAGACCCGCACGCCGACGAACAGCCGCTTGCTCGCTCTCATACCGCCTCGTCGAGGAGCTTCAGCGCCCACCAGCTGGCGAGGGTCCGGATGTAGTCGCGCCCGCCTGGCCATCCGAGCAGCTTGGTGGTCACCCCGCTCGAGGTCGCCAGCGCCAGCCACACCGTCCCGACCGGCTTGTCCGGCGACCCGCCGTCGGGGCCGGCGACGCCCGAGACCGAGACCGCGAGATCGGCACCGAACCGCTCGCGCGCGCCGAGCGCCATCTCGCGGACGGTGGGCTCGCTGACCGCGCCGTGGGCCGCGAGGGTCTCTGGCCGGACCCCCAGCTGCCGGGTCTTTTCGGCATTCGAGTAGGTGATCGCGCCTCCCAGGAACGTCTGCGAGCTGCCCGGCCGGCGGGTCAAAAGCTCGCCGATCATGCCGCCGGTGCACGACTCGGCGGTCGCGACGGTCTTCTGGGCCTCGATCAGCCGGCGCACCGTGCGATCGACCAGGGTCTCGTCGCCGTCTCCATAGAGGAAGCCGCGCAGCCGGTCGCGGATCTGGCCGTCGAACGCGGCGAGCTTGGCGGCCGCGGCATCGGCATCGGGGCCGCGAACCACGAGCTTCACCAGGGTCTCGGGAAACTTCACCTGGTAGTGGATCGAGGCGCCGGCGACGCCGTCGATGAGGCCCCGGCAGGCCTGCGAGATCTGCGACTCGCCGCGGCCGAACACGCGGTAGATCCGCCGGGCGATCCGCTCGACGGCGCCGCCGGACTCCCGCAGCGCCGCGAACCGCTGGTCGAGCGAGCCTTCGAGGATCGCCTGGATCTCGCGCGGAAAGCCGGGCAGGCAGACCACCGGGACGCCCCGGATCGGGATCTCGAAGCCGGGCGCCAGGCCCGCCGTGTTGGGGTACAGCCGCGCGCCCGCCGGTACCCGGACCTGGCGGAGCTGGATTTCGGTGAGGGAGGGCGCCTGGGCCCCTCCAGGCAGCGCCAGGGGGGGTGGCAGGCCGCGCTGCGCAAAAAATGCCTCCAGCCGGCGCCGGGCCGGGTCGTCGAACACCGGCGCGACCCCTGCCAGCCGGGCCACCACGTCGACGGTCAGGTCGTCCTCGGTGGGCCCCAGGCCGCCCGAGCAGACCACCAGATCGGCGCGGGCGACCGCCTGGGCGAGCGCCTGGGCGATATCGGCCTCGTCGTCGTTGCAGCTGGTCATCCAGCGGGTGGTGATGGAGAGGTCCCACAGCCGTGCCGCGAGGTGAGACGAATTCGTGTCGACGATCTCGCCACGGCACAGCTCGTCCCCAATCGTCAAGATCTCGGCGCGCATGCGCCAGCGACCATAGCGCAGTACGACGCGCCGGATACAACGCCACGCGGTTGACGTGCTACCGACGCGCTGCCTATCATTTCGCCACGCGGAGGCGTGCACCTCTGCAGGAAACTGATGAAGATCCGCTACGCCGCAAAAACAGACGTGGGCATGAAGCGGACCCACAACGAAGATTATTTCTCGTTGATCGAAGACGAGCAGCTGTTCCTCGTGGCCGACGGGATGGGCGGTCACGCCTCCGGCGAGGTCGCGTCGAAGATGGCCGCCGAGACGATCGGCGAGTTCTACCAGCGCACCCGCGAGGACGAGGACGCGACCTGGCCGTACAAGATGGACCGGTCGCTGTCCTATATCGAGAACCGGCTGGTCTGCGGCATCAAGCTCGCGAACCTGCGGATCTTCGAGACCTCGAATCGCGACCTTCGCTACAAGGGCATGGGCACGACGATCGTGTCGACCCTGGTCTCGGGCGACAAGATCTACGTCGGCCACGTCGGTGATTCTCGGGTGTACCGCGTCCGTGACGGCGGGATCTCGCAGCTGACGCGCGATCACTCGCTGCTCGAGGACTACAAGGAAGCCAAGCCGGACATGACCGAGGAGGAAGAGCGCAACTTCCCCCACAAGAACGTGATCACGCGGGCCCTGGGCATGCGCGAGACCGTGCAGGTCGACATCCGCAGCCACCAGATCAAGAGCGGCGACGTCTACATCCTGTGCTCGGACGGGCTGTCCGGCATGGTCGTCGACAACCAGATCTGCCAGATCGCGTCGAACGCCAAGAGCCTCGAGCGTTCGGTCGCCGAGCTGGTCGACGCCGCGAACCGCAACGGCGGCACCGACAACGTCACCACGCTGCTGCTGCAGTGCCTCGCGGCCTGAGGCCGGGGCCCAGGAGACGAGCGTGCGCTACCGCGTCGCTGCCGGCACGCTGACCGTCCAGGCCCGGTCGCGCGTCCACAACACGACGGCGGTGTGGAACAAGCTGACCGGCGACGTGACCGCCGATCCCGACACGCTCGCGACCGCCGGGGCGGCCGCACGGTTCGAGGTCGACATGACCGCGTTCGACGCCGGCGACTTCCTCAAGAACCGCAAGCTGCGCAGCGACTTCGACCTCGCGCGCTACCCGACGGCCAGCTTCGAGCTGGCCAGCGTGCGCAACGTCGTCCGCGCGGGCCCGACGTTCACCGCGACCGCCGACGGCGTGCTCGCGTGGCGCGGACGCAAGGTCGGGCTTGTGCTCGAGGGCCGCGGTACGCTGGACGACATGACCGTGTCCGCCAGCGCGACGTTCGAGCTCGACATCCGCACGCTCGGGCTGTCGGCGCCGCGGTTCCTGATGTTCAAGGTCGAGGACGAGGTCACCGTGGCGGTCGAGATCCGCGGCGTGGTGGTGCCGTGACGGCGCGGCCGGTGCTGGTCGCCGCGTGGCTTGCCTGCGTGGCGTGCAGCCCGCGCGATCCGGAGCCGGCCGGGATCGGCCCGTGGCGGTTCACCCACACCACGCTCGGCGACGTCAAGGGCGGGATCTGCCAGCCCGCCGATCTGAACGACGGCCGCAAGGGCACGTGGTGCTTCGCCCAGACGCCGGTGCGGATCGGCGCCCGCAGCGCGGAGATCGACCTGTACTTCCTGGGGGCCGACAAGGCCGCGCGGCTGATCGAGATCCAGCTCAAGGTCCGGGGCTGTCACGAGGATGAGCTCGATCAGTGGATGCGCTCGGGGTTCGGCCCGCCGATCGACACCAAGCCGACCCGCGGCTACTGGAAAAATTCGTATCTGTGGGCCGCGGCGCTCTTGCCGAGCGAGCCCGGCCGCTGCGTCGTTCACGTGCTGCCGCTGACCGAGAACGCCGAGATCGACCGCATCAAGCAGCTGTGACTTGCTGCTGCGCGTCACCGGCGATCGGCAGCCGGACGTAGAACGTCGTGCCCCGGCCAAGCTCGGTCTCGAACGTCAGCGTGCCGCCGTGCTTGTCGACGATCACGCTGCGCGCGATCGCCAGGCCCTGCCCCGTGCCGCGGCCGAGCGTCTTGGTGGTGAAGAACGGATCGAAGATCTTGTCGCGCACCTCGATCGGAATGCCGGTCCCGGTGTCGGAGATCGCGACCACCAGCATGCCGTCCTCGGCCTGGGTGGTGACCTCGATGACGCCGCGCCGGTCGGTGCCATCGACGACGTCGGCGATCGCGTGCGCCGCGTTGACGATCAGGTTGAGGAAGCACTGATTGAGCTCACTGATGTGGCACACCACGTTCGGGATGTCGCCGAGCTGGGTCCGGACGTCCGCGATGTACTTGTACTCGTTGCTGGTCATCGACAGCGTCGCGGTGAGCGCGCGGTTGATGTCCGACGGCGCCTTGTCGCGCTGGTCGGCGTGCGCGAACTCCTTCATCGAGCGCACCAGCGTCGCGACCCGCCCGAGGCCGTAGAGCGCCTGATCGAGCGCCTGGGGCACGCGGTCGGACAGGAACTCGAGATCGACCTCGCCGTGGAGCTCGTCGAGCTGGGCGATCAGCTGGGCGGAGCCGCCGGCGCGCACCGCGGACTGGAGCTCGCGATGGGCGCGGATCACCTCGATCAGATCCCCGGCGCCCTCGCGGACGAACGACACCTGGTCCTGGACGAACTGGATCGGCGTGTTGATCTCGTGGGCGATCCCGGCGGCGAGCCGGCCGACCGACTCGAGCTTCTGCGCCAGGCGCAGCTCGAGCTCGATCTGCTTGCGCTCCTGGATCTCCTTGCGCAGGGCCGCGTTGGCCGACTCGATGTCGACCTGGGCGAGGGTGAGCTCGTCGAGGCTGTTGCGCAGCGCCACGGTGCGCTCCGCAACCCGACTCTCGAGCTCGCCGTACAGCGCGGCGTTCTCGATCGAGATCGCGGCCTGCGAGACCAGCAGATCGAGGACGACGAGCCGATCGGTCGTGAACACCCCGCACGACAGGTTGTTCTCGAAGTACGCGACGCCGCGCAGCCGGCCCTGGTTCACGATCGGCAGGCACAGCACCGACTTGGGCCGGACCCGCACGACGTACGGATCGCCGACGAACCGCGCGTCGCGCTGCGCATCGTCGAGCACGATGCTGCGCCGGCTGCGATGGACCAGGTTGACCACGCCGATCGGGAGGTCCGGATAGTCGGCCAGCGCGCGGCGGACCAGCGTCGCGCCCGCGCCGGTCGCGGTGACCTCGACGACGAGCTGACCGCCGCGCTCGAGCAGCAGGACGCCGCGCTCGGCGCCGGCGTTCTCGCTCAGGATCGACATCACCGTGGTGACCAGCTTGTCCTGGACGATCTCGCTCGAGATCGCCTGGGTCGCCTTGAGCACGGTGACCAGATCGAGCTGGTGATTGCCCTCGCTGTGCGTGATGTGGCCGAGGGTGGCGAGCGGCGAGCTCTTGCCGGGCTCGCGGGTGATCAGCAGCAGGTCGCCGTGGTCCTGCGCCAGGATCCGGGTCTTGGCGACCGCGCCCCACCGCGCGTAGGCATAGTACGCATCGGTCAGGTAGACCCGCGCGACGCGGTGCCGTCCGCGCAGCCGGTAGAAGTGGCCAGCGAGCTCGAGCGCGAGCGCCTCGTCGTGGGTGAACCGACCGCGCGCGGCGTGATCGAGCGCGCGATCGTAGTGCACCACGGCGTCCAGCGGCCGGCCGTCGACCCGCGCCTGCTCGGCGCGCAGCAGCTCCAGGCGGTGCAAGAAGTTGACGGCGCCGGTCTCCGACCACCTCGTGAGCGTGGCCATGTTGCGCTGGATCAGCGCGTGGTATTCGGCGCGCGCCGCCGGCCCGGCGTCGGGATATGCCTGTAACAAGGCGATCGTCTGATAGAAGTAGTGATTGGTGTAGCTCCACATCTCGGCGCCGCCCGCGTCCACCGACTCGTTGGACAGCGACAGCTCGAGCGCCTGCGCGTACTGCCCCAGGATGACGTGAACGCCGACCTTGTAGTGGCCATACCACAAGATCGCGCCCGGGAACTCGCGATTATCGTAGCGTGACACCCGCTCGGCTTCGTCGAAGCCGTCGCTGTCGAGCGAGCCCAGCACCGGCGTCAGATCCTGCAGACACAGCAGCATCTGGCGGTTCAGCTCATACGAATTGATGATATGGCGATCCTTGGTATCGCGCACGAATGGCAGGTACTTCTCGGAGTCGGCATAGACCTCCGCGAGGTTGTCGCCCTTGGTGACGCGGAGTAGCAGGACGTGGAGCGCCGCCCACACACTATAGATCAGGTCACCGACCTGGGAGCCGACCCGATAGCTCGTCATGTAGAGCGGGAGGTTGGTCTCCAGGTGGTTGAACGCGCAGTTCAGCGAGTTCGCGAAGATGTTGAACACCCGGACGGTGTACGCCGGGCTCGAGAACGTGCCCTCGACCACGCGCCTGCCGAGCAGGCCCAGCTCGTAACCCCGGCGGCGATCGCCCTCGATGGCATACACCATCCCGAGCAGCGCGTAGCCGAGCCCGGACGGCGCCGCGTTGCCGTGGTCCAGCGACGTCGTCACCAGCCAGTAGATCATGAGGTTGGCGAGCGGGACGTTGCGCGAGAACGCCACGGCGCACCAGGTGTGCGCGAGCAACTCCAGCGCCTGGGCCTTCGCGCGATCCTCGATCGCCGGCAGCTCGCCGAGCGCCTCGATCCCGCTCGCCGCGAACCGCTGCTCGATGCGGGCCCGCTCGCGCGCACACGCCTGGCTGGTCGCCGGCTCGCCGTCGGGGACGGTGAAGCCGAGCAGGGTCAGCGCCGCGACGCCCGCCTGGGTCGCCTTGGCGAACTCGGTCCCGGTCGTGAGCATCTGGACGCGGGTGGCATACAGCTCGGCAAGATCGAGCGTGTTGCCGCCGTGCGCGATCGCCTGCCGGCTGAGCTGCTCCGACGCCGCGTGATCGCCCAGCAGGTAGTAACAGTCGGCCAGGTGCTTGTGCAGCCCGAACATCAGCTCGTAGCTGTCGTGCCAGGCGTCCGGGCCCACCAGGCTGAACGCGACCGAGAAGTGATGGACCGCGGCGCGGTGAGCGGCCGCGATCTTGGCGCGGATCCCGGCCAGCAGGTTCAGCTTGGCGAGCATGATCTGCTCGCCGGGGTCGGTGACCAGCTCGACGGCGAGGTTGAAGTGATTGGTCAGCTCGAAGATCAGCTCGTCGCGCACGGCGTCGCTGGTGCACCAGCGCAGCAGCAGGCGACCGATGTGCAGGTGGCGCTCGCGGCGCTCGCGCGCGGGGATCAGCTGGTACGCGGCCTGCTGGACCTGGTCGTGCAGAAAGCGATAGCGCACGTTGAACCGCCCCGACTCGATCTCCTCGCGCAGCTGGTGGTACAGCTGGTCGCGGATCTCGCCTGCGTGCGCATCACCTCCGGGCCCGCCCGGGCCGTCGGGAGCGAGCCGCTCATCGGCGGCCTGGTGGTCCGATGACCCGCACACGAGCAGGCCTTCGCTCAGCGCAGGCCACAGCTCGTGCGCCGCGCTGTGATACGGCAGCTCGCACACGGTGGCCAGGGTCTTCAGGTCGAACGTCCCCCCGATGCACGCCGCCGCGGTGAGCACGGCGGTGCAGGCCGCGGGCAAGCGCCGGAGCCGCGCGGTCATCACGTCGACGATGTTGCGCGTGATCCCGACCTCCAGGATGCGCTCGAGCTCCCAGGTCCACGACGCGCTGGCCGGATCGAAGCGCACGAGGCCGGTGTCGTGGAACGAGTGCAGCAGCTGGATCAGAAAGAACGGGTTGCCGCCGGTCTTGTCGTGGAGGAGCTCGGTCAGCGGCTGGGTCTCGCCCGGCGTCCGGCGCAGCGTGCTCGCGATCAGCGAACCGGCGTCGGCGAGCGCCAGTGGCGCCAGCACGATCTCGTGGATCGGCGTCCCGGCGGTCCTCAGGTTATCGACCGCGAGCAGGAACGGATGGCCGGGCCAGACCTCGTTGTCGCGATACGCCGTGATGACGTAGAGGTACTCGGTGCGCGACGTGCCCAGCAGGCTCTCGAGCAGCTGCAGCGAGGAGTTGTCGGCCCACTGGAGGTCATCGAGAAACACCACGAGGGGGTGATCGGCCTGCGCGAAGATCCGGACCAGCCGCTGCATCAGCACGCTGAACCGGCTCTGCGCGTCGGCGGGGGCGAGCTCGGCGACCGCGGGTTGCGGTCCGATCAGCTGCTCCAGCGCCGGGATGACGTCGATCAGCATCCGCCCGTTGGGGCCGGCCAGCTCGAGGATCTGCGCCTTCCACAGCGCCACGCGCTCGGCCGACTCGGTGAAGATCGTCTCGACCATCTCGTGGAACGCCTGGCCGATCGCGGAGTACGGGACCCCGCGATTGAACTGATCGAACTTGCCCGCGATGAAGTAGCCGCGGCGCGTAACGATCGGCTTGTGGACCTCCTTGACCAGCGATGACTTGCCGATCCCGGAGTAGCCGCCGACCAGCAACAGCTCCGAGGGACCGCTCGCGGCGCGCTCGAACCCGCTCAGCACGACATCGATCTCGCGCTCGCGCCCGTACATGTGCTGTGGGATCTCGAACCGGGTCGGCACGTCGCGCTCGGCGAGCGCGAACGCCACCACGTGCGCCGGGCTGCCGGTGTGCTTCGCGCACAGCGCCAGATCATGGCGCAGACCGAGCGCGCTCTGGTAGCGAGTCTCGAGCGCCTTGGACATCAGCTTCTCGATGACCCCGGCGACCATCACGGGGATGCGGTCGTCGATCTCGCGCAGCCGGTGCGGTTCCCGGGCGATGTGCGCGTGGACCAGCTCCAGCGCGCTGCGATCGTCGAACGGCGGCACCTTGGCGAGCAGGTGATAGAGCGTCGCGCCGAGCGAGTACAGATCGCTGCGAAAGTCGACCGCGCGGTTCATCCGGCAGGTCTGTTCCGGCGAGATGTACGCGAGCGTCCCCTGGATGCCGTCGGGGCTCCGGACGTCGAGGCTCTCGCGCGCCAGGCGCGACGAGATCCCGAAGTCGATGAGCTTGACGGCCTGGGTGCGCGGGTCGATCAGGATGTTGTTGGGCGAGATGTCCTTGTGGACGATGCCGGCGGCATGCACCGCGGCGAGCGCGTCGGCGAGCGCGACCGCCATGGCGAGGAAGCCGTCGATCGAGACCTCGTGGCTACGAAAGTACGCGCCGATCGTGACGCCTTCGAAGTCCTCCTGGATCAACAGCAGCCGGTTGTGCAGCCGTTCGAGGCCGTGGACCCGGATGATGTTCGGCGACGCCAGCGCGCCGAGCATGTCGAACTCGTTGCGCCGCGCCGCCTCCTCGCGCAACGAGGGGTACTCGCTGGCCGAGCACTTGATGACGACGCGCAGGTTGTCGCGCAACCGGACGGCGCGCGCCACGAGGGTCGACGCGCTGCGATAGATCTCTTCGGGACGGGAGAAGCCAGCCAGCGTGGCGATCGAATGCTCGAGCATGGGATCTCCCCACGTACATCGGCCGATTTTTGCCGGCCGCGAGTGGGGACCGGCGCGCCGAGCCCGCCCCAGGGGCAGGTACCCGACACAAAGCAGCTACTTGGCCTCACGGAGTCGTCGCTTGAAGCCGCGCGACTTCCGAGCTAGCGAACGGTGTCGCAACGGCTCTCTCTTCAGAGGATGCCGCGCCGCACGGCGGCTAGCTGCCGCGCTTGCCCTGGTCCCGCGGACACGACCCACCGGCCTCCCCCGCGGCCTTGGGACACAAGCCATAGAGCTCGTGGCGATGGCGCAGCACGGTGAAGCCGCCGAGCCGCGCAGCGATCCGATCCTGCAGCCGCTCGATCTCATCGTCCTCGAACTCGAGGATGAGGCCGCACTTCACGCAGATCAGGTGATCGTGGTGATCGCCGACGACCTCGTAGCGCGCCTGACCGTCCCCGAACTGGCGCTCGATGGCGAGCCCGCTATCGACGAGCAGCTTGAGCGTCCGGTACACCGTGGCGTAGCCGACCTTGGGCTGGCGCTTGCGAACCTTCAGCAGCAGCTCGTCGATCGACACGTGCTCGCGGGTCCGCAGAAATTGCTCGACGATCGCCTCGCGCTGTGCGGTGACGTTGAGCCGGCGATCCTGGACATAGGTCCGCCAGCGCTCCTGCAACTCGCCGGTGTTGTCCGGACGAAAGTCGGATCGCTCGGCCATGGCGTTTGCAGCTTCCCTGCAACTAGGGACGTCGTCAAGCGATCTCGGAGCAGTGACTTTTCATTTCGCGTTCGCTATGGTGCCTCGCAATGATGGACGGCAGCATCTCCGCCGGTGTTGCTGCGGCGCCTCCCGCCGTCGCCGCTGAGCCCGGGTTCGACCAGATCTTGACGCGCCTGCGCGAGGTCGTGATGCGCCTCGAGTCCGGGGATCTGTCGCTCGAACAATCGCTACTGGTCTACGAAGAAGGCGTACAGCTGGCGCGGCGCGGGCAGCTGCTGCTCGCCAACGCCGAGAAGCGCGTCGAGATCCTGGTGAGCACCTCGGGCGGTGTCGAGGTCGCGCCGTTCGACGAGTCAGGGCCGGGATAGCCGCGTGACCACCGATGACGCCACGGCCGCGGCGACCCTTGCGCCGGCGAGCGCCCCGCCCGTCTTGCTGGGTTTTCTCGAGGAGGTTCGCGTCCTGGTCGACGGCGAGCTCGCGCGCCGGCTCGCGCCACCCGCCGACGATCCCGGGCGGCTGGTCGAGGCGATGTGCTACGCCGCCACCGGGCCCGGCAAGCGGCTGCGGCCCGCGGTGTTGATCGCGGCCGCCGAGGCGTGTGGCGCCACCCGCGCCGACGCGCTGCCGGCCGCCGCCGCGATCGAGATGTTGCACGCCTATACGCTCGTCCACGACGACCTGCCGGCGATGGACGACGACGACCTGCGGCGCGGCCGGCCCACGGTCCACATCGCGTTCGGCGAGGCGATCGCGATCCTCGCGGGCGATGGCCTGCTGACCGCGGCGTTCGGCGCGCTCGCCGAGCTCGGGGCGCGCGCCGGCGCGGCGGTCGCCGTGCTCGCCCGGCGCGCCGGCGCCTACGAGCTCCTGGCCGGGCAGGCGATCGATCTGACATCGCCGCCGGGGGCGCTCGGCGAGATCGCCGCGGTCGAGCGGCTCCACGCGGCCAAGACCGGCGCGCTGTTCGCCGCCGCCGCCGAGCTGGGCGCGATCGTGGCAGGCGCGCCCGCAGCGCTGTGCCACAGCCTGGGCCGCTACGGGATGGCGATCGGGATCGCGTTTCAGCACGCCGACGATCGCGACGACGCCGAGCTCGTCGACCTCGCCCAGACCGCCGCCGCGCGGATGCGGACGCTGTGCGGGGAGGCCCGCGACATCGCCCAGGGTCTCGGCGCGCGCGGCGCCACGCTCGACCGCATCGCGACGTGGATCGCTGACCGGGCCTGAACCCGGCCTGCGCGCCAGCGATCGGCGGTCCCGAGCGCTCGCTCAACGATACGCGGCCCAAGGTTCGATGCGTGCTGCGGCGCGGCCGTGGCCGACCGCGCTCGACGGCGCAAGCTCATGAAATTTGTTCTCGGAGATCCGCGTTGCTACGGTCGTCGTATGCGTCGCCTGGTTCCCGTCATCATTCTCATCGCCTCGGCCGCCTGTTCCGGCGCCTGCTCCGGCGACGATTCGCACAAGAAACCCACGATGCATCTACCAGGCTCTGCCGGGCCAGGCGCTGCCCCGGCGGCGCCTGCGACCGCCCCGGTCGCCGCGGCGCGCGCCGACGACCCCGCGCCCGGCGATGCCAGGCCCACGCCGCTCACCGAGGCGATGGCCGCGCCGTACTGGAAGACCCCCGACGAGCTGCTCGCCGCGCAGCACCACGCGCTCGAGCACTGGCAGCCCGCCATGGCGGGGTTCGAGGCGGCGCTCGCCGCGGCGACCGACGACGATCGCAAGGCGCATCTCCGGCTGATGATCGGCCTGTGCGCCGCCGCGGCCGGCGAGTGGGACAAGGCGATGGCGCACCTCGTGTTCGCGCATGACCACCTGCCGCTGCTCGCCGACTACACCGGCTATCAGGCCGCGGCCGCCGCCTACTTCGCGCACAAGCCGGCGGTCGCGCAGCCGCTCGCCGCCGCCGTCGCACCGGACTCGATCGTGGGCCCCGACGCCGAGATGCTGGTCGGCGACATCCTGCGCGACGCCGGCGACTGGACCGCGGTCGCAGCGCACTACGAGAGCTACGTCCAGCGCCGCCCGCACGGGCCGCGGCGGTCCGAGGCGCGGTTTCATGTCGCCGAGGCGATGGAGCGCACGGCCAAGCCGGTGGCGGACACGATCGCGCTGTATCGCAAGATCGCGATCGAGGATCCGCTGTCGCCGTGGGCGACCCGCGCGCACGACCAGATCGCCGCGCTGGCGACGGCCAACCACCTCGATCTCGCCAAGCTCGAGACCGAGACCGCGGGCGAGCACCTCACGCGGGGCATGGAGCTGTTCGAGTCGATGCGCAACCCTGAGTCGGAGAGCGCGTTCGACGAGGCGCTCCGCGATCCGAAGATCTCGGGGGCCGACAAGTGCGTCGCCGCGTATCACAAGGCGCAGAGCCGGTTCAAGGCGCGCGATCGCAAGGGCGCCTCGACGATGTTCGATGACGCCGCGGCGGCCTGCAAGGCCGGCAACAATCCCGATCTCGAGATCAAGAGCAACTACCAGGCCGGCCGGTCGTACGCGTTCTTCGGCGACCACGACACCGCCATCAAGCGCTACCAGGCGGCGCAGGCGATCGATCCCAAGCACAGCTACGCCGACGACGCCCTGCTGCGCGAAGCCGAGGAGTGGACCTCGCTCGGCGATGCCAAGCAAGTCGAAGCGGTGCTGTCCTCGCTGCCGATCAAGTTTCCCGGCGGCGACAACATCGCCGAAGCGATGTGGCGGCTCGGCTGGCACGCCTGGCGCGAGCAGCACTACGACGACGCGATCAAGTGGTGGCAGAAGCAGGTCGAGCTGGTGCCGCACGACGACAACTGGTTCGGCGACGGCGAGCCGCAGTACTGGCTCGGTCGCGCCTACGCCGCGCAGCACAAGCCGAAGCAGGCGATCGCGTCGTGGCAGGCCGCGGTCCGGCTCGCCCCGGCCGCGTACTACTCGCTGCTCGCGCTCAACCGCTTGCGGGAGACCGACGCCAAGGCCTATGCGGCCACGCTCGCCGAGATCTCGACCGATCCGAAAGGCTTCGATCCCAAGGCCCCGGTGTTTGCGTTTCAGCCCCGCCCCGAGTGGAGCACGCCTGGATTCCAGCGCGCCATGGAGCTCTTGCGGCTGGGCCTCGGCGCCCCCGCGGAGCGCGAGCTGAAGAAGCTCGGCCTCGCGGCACCGAGCGATCGCAAGCGCGTCGATGATCCCGACAAGATCGAGAAGCTGTGGGCGATGGCGTTTCTCTACGACCGCGCCGGCCGCTACGCGACGTCGATCTGGCCGACCCGCTGGCACATCCTCGACTACCGCAAGCAGTGGCCGATCGGCGCGAACCGCGCGCGCTGGCTGATCGCGTACCCCAAGGCGTACTGGGAGCTGCTCACCCGCCACGCCGCGGCGAACCAGGTGCCGATCGCGATGCAGATCGCGATCGTCCGCGAGGAGAGCGGCTTCGATCCACTCGACGAGAGCTATGCCAACGCGATCGGCCTGACCCAGATGATCCCGCCGACCGCGAAGGACTTCGCCAAGGGCACCGGCATCGATCCGACCCGCGAGAACCTGCGGGATCCCGAGAAGAACGTCACGATCGGCGGGCGGTTCCTCGGCTCGCTGTTCAAGACCTGGAACGGCTTCACGCTGCTCGTGCCACCGTCGTACAACGCGGGCCCCGCCGGCGTGCGCAAGATGCTGCGCGCGCGGGGCACGTGGGACGCCGACGAGTTCGTCGAAGGCATCGTCGACGATCAGGCCCGCAACTACACCAAGCGCGTGCTCGGTTCGTTCTTCACCTACACCTGGCTCTACGACCACGAGGTGCCGGTGATCCCCAACACGATCCCCAGGGCGCTGCTGCCCAAGCCGTGACCGGCAGTCGCAACCAGGCGCCTGACCGCTGCGAGATCCCCGTCGGGGCTACTTCGGGGGCATGCGAATGCCACCGTCGAGCCGGATCGTCTCGGCGTTGAGGTAGCCGGTCTCGACGATCGCGGCGACCAGGGCGCCGTACTCCGCCGGGTCGCCGAGCCGCTTGGGGAACACCACATCGGTCGCCAGCGCGGCGCGGCGGTCGTCGGGGAGCGCGGCCAGCATCGGCGTATCGAAGATGCCCGGCGCGATCGTCATCACGCGGATCCCGGCGGGTGCGAGGTCGCGGGCGGCGGGAAGCGTCATCCCAGCCACGCCGGCCTTGGACGCGGCATAGGCGATCTGCCCGATCTGACCATCGAACGCCGCCACCGAGGCGGTGTTGATGATCACGCCGCGCTCGCCATGCTCGAGCGCCTCGGTCGTCGCCATCGCGGCGGCCGCGAGCCGCATCACGTTGAACGTCCCGATCAGGTTGACGCCGATGACGGTCTTGAACACGTCCAGATCGTGTGGCTTGCCGGTGCGATCCAGCGTCCGCGCCACCCAGCCGACCCCGGCACACGACACGGCGATGCGGAGCGGGCCGAGCTTCGATGCCACGGCAATCGCGGCCGCGATCTGGTCGGCGTCGGTGACATCCGCCTTGGCAAACGTCGCGCCGAGCTCGTTCGCGAGCGCCGGGCCGCGCGCTTCATCGCGATCGACGAGCACGACCTTGGCCCCACCGGCGGCGAGCCGGCGAGCCGTGGCCGCACCCAGACCGGAGGCTCCGCCCGTGACGAGCGCGACTGTTCCATTGAGCTTCATGGCCGCGACGATACCCAAATCTCGCTCGGGTTGTTCAGCAACGCGGCGGGGCATTCACGCCCCGCCCGTGCCCCGGCGCGCAGCCACCGACAGCGTGACGCAATGCGACGCCCGCCCCGATTCGACGCTAAAACCACGAACGCTTTGGATCGGGTGCCATCGAGCGCGATCGCGCGACGTCCCCTATCTATCTATCGATAGATCAGACGTGAACGCATGGATCGGGCGCCGTCGAGCTCGATCGCGCGACGGGAACGTCCCCTCTCGATCGATCAATCAGACGTGAACGCATGGATCGGGCGCCGTCGAGCTCGATCGCGCGACGCGACGCGCGGTGGGGTGAATGGCACGGCTCCGCCGGGCCAGAGGGGACGGGAACGTCCCCTATCGATCGATCCAGTCAATCAGACGTTGTCGCATAGCGTGCCGAGGAACGTGTAGATCCCGAGGTCCCGGAACACGACCGCGGAGTTGACGTCGGTATCGAGGGCGACGAGCTCCATTCGCTTCTCACCCTTGACCCAGGTCATCGTGTCCTTGCTGTCCTCGCTGTGGCGGACCAGCCGGAGGTCGCCGCTCTTGGTCGAGAACACCTCGCCGGCGCTGTCGCTCGCGACATCGGTGAGCGGCATCAGCTTCATCGCGCCCTTCTTGCCGACGAACACCCGGTAGCCCTTGCCGCCGTAGATCTTGGCGATCCGATCGACGTAGTAGTAAACGCCGCTGTCATCGCGCGCGAGCAGATGCGGCACGTGCACGATCGCGGAGGTCAGGAACGCGGCCTTGTCGAGGATCGCCTTGGCCTTGTCGCCGGTGAGCTCGCTGAGCACCGCGTCGTCCTTGCCGTCGCAGCTCTTGGCGTAGGTCTTGTCTTCCTTGTAAGCGAACGATCCGTAGCGAACCTCGGACAGCCGGGGCGCCCAGGTGCTGAGATCGAAGGCATCGCCGCTGCTGCCGCTACCGACGATGATCTGCTCGTACAGCGTCTTGGCCGTGGGGCCATAGAACAGCTTGCGCTCGTCGCCACGAAACACCACGTACGTGCCGCCCTGGGCATCCTGCAGCACGGTCGCCTTGGCCTTGAGCGCCTTGATATCCACCGGCCTGGGCGCCGGGTCGGCAGCACCGCTGCCTGCCGTCGCGACGAGCACGCCGATGATCGAACCGATCGCCACCGCTCGACCTCGTGCATCCATGGGTGAGACATTATACGCTGCACCGGATGGCGAATTCACCCGCCCGTGCGGCGGTCGATGTGGGCTCGGTAATCGCCGATACCTACACGATCGAGGCGCTGCTCGGCCGAGGCGGGATGGGCTCGGTGTTTCTCGCCAGCCACAAGCGGCTCGCCGGCAAGCACGTCGCGATCAAGATCCTGCACACCGAGATCGAGGACGTCGACGTCATCGCGCGGTTCAAGCGCGAAGCCGAGATCGCGGCGAAGCTCAACCACCCCAACATCGTCGGCGTGATCGACTACAACGTCGCGCCCGATGGCATGCCCTACCTGGTGCTCGACTACCTCGAGGGCGAGACCCTCGCGCAGCGCATCGCGCGCGGGCCGATGGTGCTCGACCACGTGCTCTCGATCCTGCGGCAGGTCGGCTCCGCGCTCGGCGCCGCTCACCGGGCCGGCATCGTGCACCGCGATCTCAAGCCGCAGAACATCTTCCTGGTACCGACCGAGGTCGATGGCCGCGAGATCGAGATCGCCAAGGTGCTCGACTTCGGCATCTCGAAGATCCGCGGCTCGCAGACCGTGAAGACCCAGGACAGCATGCTGCTCGGCACGCCGCAGTACATGGCCCCCGAGCAAGCGACCGGCCAGCACGACGACATCGACGAGCGGACCGACGTGTTCGCGCTCGGCGCGATCGTCTACGAGATGCTGTCGGGCCGGCCGGCGTTCGAAGGCGACTCGCTGCCCGTCGTCGTGTTCAAGGTCGTCTACGAGCAGCCGCCGCCGCTCGCCGAGCTAGCGCCCTCGGTGCCGGCGGCGATCCTGGCCGCGGTCGCGCGCGCGATGGCCAAGCCGCTGGACGAACGATTTCCGACGGTCGGCAGCTTCGTCGAGGCGTTGACTGGCCAGCCGTTGTCGCTGGCGCGCGGCCAGCTGCCGTCGGCGCTGGGCGGCGAGGCGCCGAGCGGAGCGCGCCGTGGCGCGGCTGGCGACGCATTCGCGCAGACGATGGGCTCGGGCGACCACGGCGATTCGCCGGCCAATCCGCTGCTCGCGACCGCAGCTCCGGCAGCGGCGAACCTGCTCACACCGAGCACGCGGAGCGCCAAGACCACCCCGAACCGACCGAAGCCTTCGAGCCCGGCACGCGCGGCCGACACACCTGCCCCCGTGGCTTTACAGGCTGCACCGTCGCCGTCCGTCGCCACGCCACCCGCCGTGGCCCCGGCCACGCCAACCGTCACATTCGAGGATGGGGCTCGTGGCAAGCCGATCAGGTCGCGCGGCCGCTCGGTCGGCGTGATCGCGGCGCTCGCGATCCTTGGAGCGGCGATCGCTGCGGTGACGGTGTACATCGCGATGCGCCACCGCTCACCGGAGCTCCACGACGTCGTCGTCAACATCAAGCACGACGAACCACCTCCGCCACGCATCGCTGCCGCCGGCTCGGAGCTCGCCAAGGCTGCCGACGCCAAGGCTACCGACGCCAAGGTTGCCGACGCCAAGGCTGCCGACGCCAAGGCTGCCGACGCCAAGGCTACCGACGCCAAGGCTACCGACGCCAAGGCTACTGACGCCAAGGCCGCTGACGCCAAGGCTGCCGACGCCAAGGCTACCGACGCCAAGGCCGCTGACGCCAAGGCCGGCCGGTCCGGGATCGGCAAGCCCGATCCGAAGCGCCACCGCAGGCCCGATCCGAAGCCGCCGCTGGCGGAGGAGCCCGGGCCCCTGGCGGCGGCGCCCGCGGAGGACAGCGATGGCGACGACGTACGCGACAAGCTCAAACAAGCGATGGCGGCCGTCGACAGCAAGCAATTCGATCTCGCCGAGCGGCTCGCCAACGCGGTGATCAACTCACAGGCCAGCCCCAAGCAGCGAGCCGCGGCGCGGCTGCTCCATGGCCAGATCCAGTGCATCGCGCGCAACGACCAAGAAGCAGCGCAGATCGATGTGCGTAGCCTCGAGCGGTTCCGCGCCCTGCGGACCCGGCTGCTGAACGTGTGCCGCAACCACGGTATCGAGATCACGCCATAGGCGGCCGGCGCTCCCGGCGCTGCGCCCTCGGGCTCGATCAGCTCGTGGGGCCCCCGCGTGAAGCCCAAGCACGACGCCAAGTACTGGGCGAAGGTCACCGCGGGCTTCGACTTCTCCGACGCCGACCGCGTGCCTCCTGACAAGTTCAACCGCGTGCTGTGGAACGGCCTGATGGGCGGAAAGCGTTATCCCGTCGTCGCGAACCGGACGATGTCCGGCGACTCGGACGACTGAAGCGCGACTGTTTCAGCCGCTGAATCGCTACTTATCAAGCGTGACCTTGCTGAGCTCGAACCCGCAGCCCGTCTTCCCAGCCGTTGAGAACGTCACATAAACACGAGCACTTGCCCGCTCATTCGAAGGTTCGCGTCCCGCCCAATCCCGCCCGTTATGGCAGCGTGCGGCGGCGCCGTTTCCACAGCTGACGGTGCCGCAACGACTACGTCGCGAGTAGCTCGGCGCGAGCAACTTCGTGCAGCGAGATCAAGCTGGCGAGCATCCGCCGAAGCTCATTGACGTTCGGAGGCGGGCTTAGGCTGTAGCGAAACGCTGTCGCGTACGCCGAGAGCGGCTCGAATGGGCGGAACCGCTCACGCCATGGGTCCCCGTCAGGGAGTGGACGCGGCTCACCGACGGGGCGACCATCGATGAGGATCACAAGGTCATGGTCCCGAGTGTTGAGCAGACCTCGGTGCAACCGCACTGCCGCGAGAATCTTCTCGGCGGCTTGCTGCAGGTGATTGGCGGCGAGGACGTTCGGCGGCTCCGTGAGCAAGCGGGTCGCCGCATCGAGATCGAGCCCGGCGGCGTGGAGGAGCTTCGCGATCGGCTTGTTCGTCTTCTTCGGTTCAACGCCCATAGACGACGTGACCTTCGCGCGCAACTGCCTCCGCCAACTCACCGAGCGTGCTTCGGTTCTCCTCGAAGTCGCGCCGCCGGATGGGGATGACCTCGATCCGCATCCGGCGCAGCTCGCGAAAGTCGGCCCACACGGCGGCGATGTCGAGCTGCCGATCGGCGGCTGTGTTGGGGAGCACCGCCATCAGATCCCAGTCGCTGTCCGGCCCGTGCGTTTCGCGTGCGCGGCTCCCGAACAGCCAGACCTCCTCTGGGTCGAGCACCTCGACGATGCGCTCGATCACACCATGTGGGAGGGTGGTTGCGACCATGTTCGAGAGATTAGCGAGGTCCGGATGTCTCGACAACCGCGACGACAACTCCAGCGGCCGCAGGCGAGCACGTGGCGCGGCGACGTACTCGATGCCGACCGCCGGCGATCGCAAGTGGGCGATACATGCCGCTGGCGCTGGCGCCGTACCATGATGGGGTTCTTCGGAGCGCTGGCACCTCCGCCGGCCCCCTGCCTTGACCGCGCCGAGCCACGCGCGGTTCGTCAGTGGATCAGCATCAGCACGCGGCGCTCGGCCGCGTTGGTCCCCACCGCGAGCGCGACCGTGAGATCGAGGAACCCACCGCGCCGCGCCAGCGACCGCATCAGCTCGTCGGCTTCGAAGTCGTCGTGCGGCGTCTGATCGTTGATCGCCTTGATCCACTCGTGGCGCTTGAGCCCGACCAGGGCGTAGATCGACGCAGGCGCGACATCGGCGGCGACGTCGATCACGCTGAGCCGCGGCGCGCGATCGGCAAGCGCGGCGGGAGGCGGCGAGGCCGGCCGCGTGACCACGAACCGTACGGGCTCGAAGGTGACGAGCAGGACCACACACGCAGCGCAGAGACCGGCCGTCAGCAACCGAAAGACCATGCGGCGTTGCTGTGCAACGCTTCGGCCAGCCTGCGCTGAGGCAGTACGCGGCTTTATCAGCCCAACCGCGGCCCGAGTCTGCCAAGCTGGCAGACCCAGCCACGGCGATGTGTCACTTCTTCATTTGCTGCGACAGGTAGTTCTGCTCGCCGACCTGGCGAATCAGCTCGAGCTGGGTCTCGAGCCAGTCGGCGTGCTCTTCTTCGCTGACCAGGATCTTGGTGAACAGATCCTCGGTCGCGTTGTCGGCGAGCTTGCGGGTGGTCTCGATGCCCTGGTTGAGGAACGCGATCGCGGTGTACTCGAGCTGCAGATCACCCTCGAGCTGCTCCTTGACGGTCTCGCCTACATGAAGCTTGTTTAGGCGCTGTAGGTTCGGAACACCTTCGAGAAACAAGATCCGGCTGATCACCAGATCCGCGTGACGCATCTCGTCGATCGACTCTTCGCGCACCTTGTGAGCCAGGCGCTCGAATCCCCAGTTCGCGCACATCTTTGCGTGAATGAAGTACTGGTTGATCGCCGTCAGCTCGTTCGTGAGCAGGTTGTTGAGGAGCGTGAGCACCTCGTCGTTGCCCTTCATCGGACTCCTCGCTGCGCCGCAAAGCGGCGCGATGGTTAGCGAGTAGACCTTAACGACACGAGATCGGACGCACAATCGCGTGGGCAACCATTCGCGCCTCGGCTGATGAGCCGATCACGGAGCTCTTCCACGCAGACCCCGCAGCCTGTGCCGGCGCCACAGCGCTGGCCGATCTCTTGAACCGTTCGCGCGCCATCCTCGATCACAGCGTCGAGGTCACGATCCGAGGTTGGGTGGCAGATGCAGACCAGCACGGTTTCTGACATTGATAATGCTTTTCAAATCCTGGTTCGTCAAGCCCCGATCTGTTTCTGCCGCTCAGGTAAGAATTTTATGGTGGATCACGCGCGGTTGCGACATTCTTCGAGGCCATGCGTTGTATCCTCCTCACGCTCGTCGTCCTGATCGCGTGCAAGGACCACAAGCCGGAGCAACCACCGCCTCCGCCGCCTCCCCACGACGGCGTGACGCTGCTCCAGCCCGGGACCGCACCGCTCCAGGTGCTTCGGTACCGCCTGACCAAGGGTGTCAAGACCACGAGCGAGCTCGTCTATGACTTCGATGCCCGGAATACCGACCCGGCCGATGCCAACACCAAGCCTGTCGAGGGCCAGACCGGCACGAGCCCGACCCTGATCGTCACCCTCGAGACCGTGGTCGAGGACGTCCTGACCGACGGAACCGCCAAGCTCCGAATGACCGTGGTCAAGACCCAAGTCCGCGACCAGCCGGGTAGCCAGGTGAGCAGTGACCTGGTGAGCGCCCAGGCCACAGCCGCCGAAGGGGTCGTCCTGACCGAGACGCTGGCGCCCGACGGCGAGATCTCGAACGCCCGGGTCGAAGACGCCTCGAAGCTCTCGGTCAAAGCCCGGACGCGCGCCGATAGCCTGATCCAGAGCCTCGAGCATGTGGCGATGCGGCTGCCGGCCGAGCCGGTTGGGATCGGCGCGACGTGGCAGGAGCGCAAGCCACTTCCGGAGGGCGGGATCCGTGCGATCTCCGAGGCCACGTACACGCTGACCTCGATCACCGGCACGACGTTCGCGTACACGAGTACCGGTCGGGCCACCGGCGGGACGCAGACCATCGAGGAAGACGGCATGAAAGTCGAGGTGACCAACCCGCGCGGCCACTCCGAGACCAAGGGCTCCGTAGACTTGACGCGCTACGCGCTCGAGGTCACCTCGAAGTCGACGTTCTCCGCGGCGATGAGCGTCGATGCGCCGAACGGCACCTCCGGCGCCGGACCATCGACGGTGGCGGTCACGGTCGCGGTGCAGCTGACGCCCGAGGCGCCCTCACCCGTGAATCCGCCGCCGGCCGTGAATGCGCCGGCCGCGAGCGCCGATTCCTCAGGGGAACCGGCTCAAGGTGCACACAGCGCGCCGTAGCGCTTGCAGCTACCTCCCGAGATCTCGTCGCAATGATGATGCAGCCCATCCGACGGATCGAACATGCACGCCGTGGCCGGCGCACACGCCCCGCCCCATTGCTGGCAGCTGCCTTCGGCCGCCCGCCCGCACTGCTTGTAGGTTCGTTCACCGGGGTCGTACATGCACGCGTCCACCGGGGTGCACGGCGAGCCAAAATGGAAGCAGGCGCCCGCGCCACCCGACAGACAGGTGAAGTATCCGCCGGCCCCCGCGTGAAAGCTGCAGGTCGGCGATGGGCAACCGACCGGGGGCGGCAGCGCCGCGGCTCCGGAGGCTGCCGCGCTGGCCGCCGGGGCGGGCGTACGCGGTGCACTGATCGTGGGCGGCGCACCCGCCGGCGAACCAGCGTGCTGGGGGTCGGCGGGATGACCACATCCCGCGACGAGGACAGCAAACATCGCAGTCGCGAAGCGCACCGCGCCGTTATACCGCGATGGTTCACTAAACGCTCATTTGTCGACCCGAGTCACCCCGTGTAGCGTGACCGCGATGAGGGAGATCCGATCGACAGATGCCGCCCTCGCCTCTCGCACCCGCGTGCTCGTCCTGGCGGTGATCGTCGAGCTCGCTGCCTGCAGCAGCGACACCAGCCTGCCGATCGAACCAGCGTGCAACCCGCTCGGCGCCGGGCACTGCATGACGCCCTGGCCGAGCTCGGTGTTCGAGGTCGACGATCCCAGCTCGGCCACCGGTCGCCGGCTCGCGATCCCCGAAGGTGCGCTGCCGAGCAACGCCGACAACGTCGCCGCCGATCCGGCAGGCTGGAACGTCGCCGATGGGTTCTCCCCCGTCGCCCCGCTCGTGATGGCGTGGAAAGGCGGGGTGTCGGCCGACGGGCTGCCGCCGCCGGGCCGCGCCGACCTCTCGCTCGCGGCCGACGCCCCCACGGTGATCTTCGACATGACCACCGGCGCTCGCGTCGCACACACCGCCGAGCTCGACCCGCAGGCCGCCGATCAGCCCGATGCGCAGGCGCTGATCCTGCGGCCGCTGGCGCGGCTCATCGGGGGCCATCGCTACGCCGTTGGCATCACGACCCGCGTGCACGCCCGCGACGGCTCCGATCTCGCCGTGCCGCCTGGTTTCGCGGCGCTGCGCGACCACAAGAGCACCGATCACGCGCTACTCGAGGCGATGCGCCCGCGGTTCGGCGATGTGCTCGACGCCCTCGAGACCGCCGGCTTCCCCGCGTGCAACTTGGTCGTGGCGTGGGACTTCACGGTCGCGTCGGACGAGTTGCTCCACCGCGACCGGGTGGCCGCGCACGACCGAGCACTCGCCGCGCTCGATGCTCAGCCCGGCAAGCTCGCGATCGCCAGCGACACACCGATCGACGACGGCAAGCTCATCCGGCGCAAGATCACCGGCACGCTCGAAGCGCCGCTGTTTCTCACCCAGCGCGGGGCGCCCAACCTGGGAACCACGATCGCCCGCGACGATGTCGGGCTGCCGACCTTGCAGGGGCGCTACGAGATCCCGTTCACCGCGATCGTGCCGGCATGTGCGTACACCGCGAACGATCCAGTCGCGATGGTGATCCACCGTCACGCGCTATTCGGCAGCGCGGCCGAGGCCGCGAGCGCCGCGCTGCAGGCCATGGCCGCCGAGCGCTGCGCGGTGATCGCCGGCACCGACCTGCGCGGCATGGCGGAGATCGATCTACCCGCGGTCGCCCGTATGCTCAACGACATCACGACCGCCGATGAAGCGCTGGATGTGCTCGAGCAGGGCCTGGTCAATCACATGGCGCTCGATCGCGCGCTGCGCACCGTGCTCGCGCAGCAGGTGTTCGTCGATCCCGCGAAACCGACGCGGTCGCTGGTCGACCCGACCCAGGTGCTCGACGACGCGCCGGCGAGCGTCGCCAGCTACGCCGAGCTGCTCGATCGCTCGGCCGACGGTCCACAGTTCCGCCGGATCCTCGCGGCCGCCTACCCCGATCCACTCGACGTCGTGATGGCGCTCGGCCTGTTCCAGATGCGCTGGGATCGGGTCGTGGCCGTCGCGCCCTGACGGTGGAAGCCGCGGTCGCGCCACACGCGGATCGCACATTGATGGTGCCCCCGCGACGCGCGGCCCCTATCGATCATCACGGGCATCACGGCGGGCATCACGGGAAGATGCGTTCGCGGTAGCAGGGCTGGAGACCGCGCGACGCGACGCGCGGCGGGGTGAATGGGCCGGCTATGCCGGCCCAGAGGGGCGGGAAGGCCCCTCTCGATCAACCAATCAAATCACGGGAAGATGCCGCGCTCGCGGTAGCAGTGCTGGAGGCGCTCGAGGCCGATCGCGTAGCTCGCCGTCCGCCAGTCGGTCTTCTGTGTGGCCACGTAGTGCCGAACGTTGGCCCAGGTCTGCTTCATGCGGCGCTCGAGCCGATCGAGCACGTCGTCGAGCTCCCACTGCTCGGCGCGCTTGTTCTGCAGCCACTCGTAGTACGAGACGATCACGCCACCCGAGTTGCAGAGGATGTCCGGGATGACGTCGATCCCCTTGCCGAGCAAGATGTCCTCGGCCTCGGGGTAGGTCGGCCCGTTGGCGCCTTCGACCACCATCTTGACCTTGAGCGCCTTGGCCTCGGCGACGCCGAGCTCGAGCTCGAGCGCCGCAGGCACGAAGATATGGGCGTCCAGCGCGAAGAACTCGGCGCGCTCGATCCGCTGGGCGCCTTTGTAACCTGCGACCGAGCCGGTCTTCGACACGTGCTCGCCGAGCTTGTGCGGGTTGATACCCTCGGTGTTGGCGATGTAGCCACCGAAGTCGCCGACGCCGACGATGACCGCGCCCTTCTGCGACAGCAAGCGCGCCGCGTAGCTGCCGACGTTGCCGAACCCCTGGATGATCACGTAGCAGCCGTCGAGGTTGAAGCTGCGATCCTTGGCCCACTCGGTGATGCAGTGAACGACGCCCTGGCCGGTGGCTTCGGCGCGGCCGTAGCTGCCGCCCGACGTCACGCTCTTGCCGGTGACGACGCCGCGCACGGTGTTGCGATCACCGGTGCCGACGATGTTCATGTACGTGTCCATCATCCAGACCATGGTCTGGCTGTTGGTGTTGACGTCCGGCGCGGGGATGTCGTAGTCGGGCCCGATGTTGGATCCGAGCGCGGCGGTGAACCGCCGCGTGATCCGCTCGAGCTCGACCTTGCTGTGCTGGCGCACGTCGACCTTGATGCCGCCCTTGCCGCCGCCGAACGGGATCTCGTGCAGCGCGCTCTTGTACGTCATCCACGACGCCAGCGCCTTCATCTCATCGAGGTTGGCCTCGTGGTGGTAGCGCATGCCGCCCTTGTAGGGGCCCATGATGTTGTTGTGCTGGACGCGGTAGCCCTTGAACATCTGAAACTTCCCGCTCTCCATGCGGACCGGAAAGTTGACGATCAATTCGTTCTTCGGCTGGGCGAGGATCTCGGCCACATCCGGATCGATGTTGATTAGCTTCATCGCCTTGTCGATCTGGCGAGTCGCGATCTCGAACAGGTTGCCGCGGTCCTTCAGGCTGGTGATGCCGGCATCCGGCTTGGCAGCTACTGGTGGCGCCTTGGTCTCTGTGCTCATTGCTCACGGCTTACCGCCCACGAGGCGAGGTTTTCAATCCGATCCGCGGCCCATTTCGCGGCCCATTTCGCTGCACGCCGCGCGCCGCAGCGCGTTGCAGAGTATAAGAACGTTCTCTGCCGGACATCGATCGCATCGCGGATAGAAAGTTGGCGTCTCACGTAGTCGACGGCGGACGGTTGCGCGCGCTCGTCCTCGAGCTGTGGCAGCGCACCCGGATGGACTGGGGCTTCGTGACCGATCGCCTCGCCACGACGTTTCGCAAGGAGACGTGGATCGGATCACACGAGCGCCGGTTCGTAGGAGAAACGCTGTACGGCCTCGTGCGTCATCTCCGACGCGTCGACGCCGCGCTCGCGCGCGGACGCAGGACCGAGCGCGCGCCGCGCGACCTCGAGCGCCTGCTCGCGCTGCTGGTGCTCGAGCGGCTGATCGATCCCGCGCGCGCCGCGGGCCTGGTCGGTGATCTCGACTGGAACGCGGTCACCGGGATCGATGACGCGATCGCTCGTGAGCGCAAGCTCGCGCCGCGGATCGCGCTGGCCGCGTCGCTGCCGGACTGGCTCGCGCAGCGCCTGGTCGCCGATTGGGGCGACGAGGCCGAGCCGCTCGCGCTGGCGCTCAACCAGCGCGCGCCGATGACGGTGCGCGCGAACCTGCTGGTCGGAGATCGCGACGCGCTGGCCGCCGAGCTGTCGCGCGAGGCGATCACGACGCGACCCGGCGCGTGGTGCGACACGGCGCTCCACGTCGAGTCGCGCACCAACTTGTTCTCGCTCGCGGCGTTCCAGCGCGGCGCGATGGAAGCCCAGGACGAGGGCAGCCAGCTGCTCGCGGATCTCGCGGTGGCGGACGGCGCCAAGCTCGTGGTCGACCTGTGCGCCGGCGCGGGCGGCAAGACGCTCGCGATCGCCGCGCGGCTCGGCAACCGCGGCCGCATCGTCGCCACCGACATCGACGACGGCAAGCTCGAGGAGCTCCGCCGCCGCGCGCGCCGCGCCAAGGTGTCGAGCGCGCAGTCGCTCCATCTCGACAGCGGGCGCTGGCCGCCGGCGCTCGATGCGCTGCGTGGCAAGGCGGACGTGGTGTTTGTCGATGCGCCGTGCTCCGGGATCGGCGCGCTGCGCCGCAACCCCGAAGCGCGCTGGCGGCTGCGCGAAGCCGACCTGACGATGTTCGCGGCGCGCCAGAAGGAGATCCTCGGCAACGCGCGTGCGCTGCTCGCTCCGGGAGGTCGGTTGGTGTATGCAACGTGCACGCTGCTCGACGTCGAGAACGCCGATGTCGTGGCGTCGGTCGTCGGGCCGGAGCTGGTGGCGATCCCGCTGTCCGAAATCCTCGGTGACAGGGCGCACGCCCTGAGTGACGGTACGGCATTCACGGTCACACCGAACCGCCATGGCACCGATGGCTTCTACGCCCAGGCGCTGCGCCGGATCGGATGAGACGGTGCTCATCAACGCCCCGGAACGCCCCGGAACGCCCCGCAACGCCCCGGAACGCCCGGAACACCCCTGAACGACTTGTGAACGGCCCGGAACGCTCACTGAACGCTCAGTGAACGCCGTTGGCGCCCATGAACGAACGATGAACACGCGGGCACCCGAGCTAGCTCGCGCTGCACTGCGCTAGGATGCGCCGTCGTCATGGAGACATTCACATCAAGCGAGTACGAGGCCGATGGTGGCGCGCTGGCGATGAAGGCTCGTGATAGCCTCGCCCGGCGAATGGCCGTCGATGTATCTGTGATCCGCGACATGGCCGCGCTGCGGGCGATCGAAACCGAGTGGCGTGCACTCGCGAGCGGTGGCCTGTTCCGCGGTCCCGATTGGTTGATCCCGTGGTGGCAGGCGTATCACGCGACGCTCGCCGCCGAGCTCTACGTGATCGTCTGCCGCGCCACCGAGAGCGACGCGAACGGGACCGCCGCCGGCGACATCGTCTGCATCGCGCCGCTGTATCGCCGCACGGTGAAGGTCGCCTTGCTCGATACCCGTGAGCTACGGATGATCGGTGATGCCGGGCCGCGCCCGCCAGCGCTCGATCTGCTGGCTCGCCCCGGCTGGGAGGACCGCGCCGGGACGGCGATCGCCAAGAAGCTGATCGACGAGTCGGCGTCGTGGGATCTCATCGATCTCGAGCCGCTCGCCGATCCATCGCGCGTGCGCGCCAACCTGATCCAGCGGCTCGCGCCGCTCGGCTACTCGGTGGAGAGCTCGCCGTCGGCCGGTGGCGCCACGCGGATCGCGGTCGCGGCGGCGGACGCCAGCGACGCCTCCCCGGTGGTCACCACCCCAGGCGACGATCTGGTGGCCCTGCGCAAGGGCATGAGCGCGCTGCGCCGGCTGTCTCGCCTCGAGTGGGCCGAGCGCGACGAGGCGTCGCCGCTGGCCGATCCCGAAGCGATCGGCTTGCTCGAGCAGGTGGCGATGGAGCTCGGCAAGGTCGGCCGGGTCCGGCTCGCCCGACTCGACGACGCACCCGGCGAGGCCGTCGCGGTCGCGCTGGTGATCGACGACGGCGATCGCGCGGTCGTGCTCGCGATGGCCGTCGATCCGCAGTCCGGCCGCGCCTCGGCGCGCTTGCTCCACGCCGTGGCGACCGCGGCCCGCGCCCGCGGCTGCGTCGCGCTCGACGTCGTCCACGGCGCCGTCGAGTACACGATGCCGACCTTGCCGTCGTCGAAGCAACCGGTGCTCGCGGTACGCGTGTGGGGAACCTCGACGATGGCGTCGGTCGGCCGCACGCTGTCGAGCGTCACCCGTCGCGCGCGCCGCGCCCGCGAGACGCCATCGGTAGCCGCGGCACAAGCGCGCGCTGCGTGGACGCGGATCCGCACGGCCGCCGCGAGCGTCGCGCAATACGATCGCTACTGCCTGTACCGCGGGCAGCTGTGGACGCGCGGCATCGTGCCCGTCGCGGGGCTCGAGCTTGCGAGCTTCACGGAGGCCGACTACGACCGGCTCGACGACACGCGTCGAGCCGAGCTACTCGAGCAGCTCGCGTTCGACGAGGTGAGCGCACGGACGCAGTGGCGGCGCGGCGATCACACCGTGCTCGCGACGATCGGGGTCCGGCCGGCCGGTATCGCCTGGGCGGCGCGCGGTCCGATCGAGGCGCCGGAGCTTGGCCGCACGCTGCGGATGTCGAAGTACGATGCGTACATCCACAGCGTGTACGTGGCGCCGGCCGCGCGCGGTCGCGCCGTGGCGCCGGTCATGCTGGAAGAGCTCGCCAAGCAGCTGCGCGCGACCGACGCGTATCGCTCGTGGGCGCTGATCGCGTCCCACAACCAGTCGTCGCTGCGCGCGTTCCAGAAGGCGTCGTTCACGCCGGTCTGTGACGTCATCCACGCCAAGATGGCAACCGTCGATCGCGTCGTGTGCCGGCCGCCCGACCCAGAAGCGCAAGAGCTGCTCGGTCTCGAACCGTAGTCAGCGCCGCAGCACGAAACCGCGCTCGTCGTCGATCGGGGCGCGATCTTCGACGACAACACCGGTGACGCGCGCCGCGGGCGGGCCATGATCGCACCACGCCAGCAGCGCGGCCACCTGCGCGTCGTCGCCTTGCGCTTCGAGCTCCACCGAGCCATCGGGGAGGTTGCGGACCCAGCCAGTGAGTCCGATCTCGCGCGCTTCGTCGACTGCCGACGCGCGGAACGCGACCCCCTGAACACGGCCGGTCACGATCGCTCGTACACGCCTGAGACGTCGCATGAGGAGAATGTCGCATGGTCGGCTGCCCTGTGCGTGCAGCGGGTGTGATGCCGGGGGGAGGGCGCGCGTCCGGAGGCCGACGTGAGGTGATTGACCGACACCTCGGGCTACCCGCTGTGGTGATCAGCTGATAGCGTGACGAGTCGATGGCGAGAGTGCTGCGGCTACCCGACCACGGTCGGCTACTCGTGTGCACGGACCTCCAGGGGTGCCTGCGCGACTTCCGGCGTATCGTCGATCTGTTCGAACAAGCCCTGCTCACGCATCACGGCGATGCGCACCTGTTGTTCACCGGCGACCTGATCCACGGACCGCACATCGATTCCGAGGACTGGCCCGACTTCCTGGGCGAGTACTATCGCGACGCGAGCGGCGAGCTGATGATCGCGTACGCCGCGCTGGCGGCGCAGTACCCCGGCCGCGTCCACGCGCTGCTCGGCAATCACGAGCACGGTCACATCGGCGGCCCGCACACGGCGAAGTTTGCGGCCGATGAGGTCGCGCTGCTCGAGCAGATCCTGGGTCCCGCGGCGACCGCCCGGATGCGCGGCATCATCCACACGTTCGCGCTCGCCGCGGTCAGCAAGTGCGGCGCGGTGTTCACGCACGGCGCGCCCGCCGCGCAGATCGATGCGCTGGCGGAGCTCGAGGCCGTCGATCTGTCCTGTGCGGGCTACGCGAGCCCGCTCGACGTCCTCGATACCCCGGTGGTCGGCAAGATCCTGTGGGCGCGCTCGGCGACCGACGCCGAAGCGCGCCGGTTCCTGCGCGCAACGAACGGCACGATCGCGATCTACGGCCACGACGTGATCCCCGAGGGCTTCGAGAAGGTCGGCGATACCCAGATGGTGGTGTCGACCAGCTTCGGGGTGTTCGACTCGAACAAGATCTACATCAGCCTCGATCTGGGCGCGAAGTACGCCCGCATCCAGGACCTGCGGATCGGCCACGAGATCCTCCCGCTGTACCCCGACAAGGCGCCGGTTCGGCTCGGTGGCCGCGTTCGAGTCGTGCCTGCGTTGAGCTGAGCTGAGCGGTCCGGATCGCGGCGCTGGCAATCTTCTGCGCGCCTGCGAGACGGATCGACCGCGGTGCTATGACGTCAGGACCATGACGCCGCTGCGATTCTACTTCGACTTCATTTCGCCCTATGCCTACCTCGCGTGGACGCAGCTCCACGCGATGGCCGCCCGGCACGGCCGCGAGGTCGAGCTGATCCCGACGCTGTTCGCGGCGCTCCTCGACGCCAACGGCCAGCTGGGGCCGGCCGAGATCCCCAGCAAGCGCACGTACATCTTCAAGGACGTCGTGCGAACGGCGCATGCGCTCGGCGTGGCGCTGCGGGCGCCGGCAGCCCACCCGTTCAATCCGTTGCTCGGCCTCCGTGTGTGCTCTGCCGACCTCGCGCCGGACGCTCGCGCCCGCGCCATCGACGCGCTGTTCCGCGCGGTGTGGGTCGATAGCCTGGCGATCACCGATCCCGGCGTGGTCACGCAGGTGCTCGACGCTGCCGGCCTCGACGGCGCGGCGCTGGTGGCGAGCGCGGCGACCGACGAGATCAAGCAGCGGGTCCGGGCGCAGACCGAGGAGGCGCTCGCCCACGGCGCGTTCGGCGTCCCGACCATGGTGGTCGACGGCGAGCTGTTCTGGGGCTTCGACTCGTTTCCCAACCTCGAGCGCCGCCTCGAGGGTCGAGATCCCGTCGACGGCATCGATGTCGCCAAGTGGCGCGATCTGCCTTCGCAGGCGGTCCGGCGCCGGTGACGACGAGCCGCCCGCAGACCGCATTCGAACCCGTCTCGGCCGCATGGATCTGGTCGCGAAGCGCTCCGCCGCACCGAAACCCACGTCCCGGTGGAAAAGCCCTGCCAGCGCAGCGATCAACGTTGACACCTCGCCGCGGCTGATCTCGATCACCCGCACCGCGGGCGAGATCGAAATCTGGCCATTTCGATCACTGCCGCAACCACAGCGGTCGGTGCTCTAGCGCTCGTCGTCCCAGGCCACTTCGTGCTCGCCGCGCGCGCGGTGCTCACCCAGGGCGTGGCGGTCGATCTCGAGCCGGCGGAGCTCGACGCGCCGGATCTTTCCCGAGATCGTCTTGGGCAGCACCGCGAACTCGAGCATCCGGATCCGCTTTGTACGGCGCGAGCCGGGCGCGCACGAACTCGAGGATCTCGAGGCCGAGCGCGCGCGACGGCTCGTGGCCCGGGGCGAGCGCGATGAACGCCTTGGGTACGCTGGTCCGGACCGCATCGGGGCACGGCACCACGGCCGCCTCGGCGACGGCGGGGTGCTCGACCAGCGCGCTCTCGAGCTCGAACGGGCTGATCCGGTAGTCCGAGCTCTTGAACACGTCATCGCCCCGCCCGACGAAGGTGAACCGCCCCGACGGGTCTCGCATCGCCTCGTCACCGGTGCGGTAGTAGCCCCCCGCGGTGGCCGCGCGCGCCTTGTCCGGATCGCCGACGTACGTGGTCATCAGCCCGGTCGGCCGCGGCGCGAGCCCCACCGCGATCTCGCCCTCGTCGCGCTCGGCGCCGGCGCCGTCGAGCAAGGTCACGCGGTAGCCGGGTAGCGGCCGCCCCATCGACCCCGGAGCGATGTCGTCGCCCGGGCAGTTCCCGATCAGCGCCGTCGTCTCGGTCTGGCCATAGCCATCGCGGACCGTGAGCCGCCACGCCTTGCGAACGGCGTCGATGACCTCGGGGTTCAGCGGCTCGCCGGCGGACACCACCTCGCGCAGCGCGACCGGATACGCCGCCAGGTTCTCGAGAACGAGCATGCGCCACACCGTCGGCGGCGCGCACATCGTGTCGATGTTCTCGCGGACGAGCAACTCGAGGGTCGCCTTGGGCCGGAACCGCGCGTAGTTGTGCACGACCACCGTGGCGCCCGCGTTCCACGGCGCGAACAAGCACGACCACGCGTGCTTCGCCCAGCCCGGCGAGCTGATGTTCAGGTGGCGGTCGCCCTCGCGCAGACCGATCCAGTACATCGTCGACAGGTGGCCGACGGGGTAGCTCGTGTGGGTGTGGAGCACCAGCTTGGGCCGCGCGGTGGTGCCCGACGTGAAATACAGCAGCAGTGGGTCGTCGACCGCGGTGGGCGCCGCGGGGACCCAGATGCCGCTGTCGTGGGTGTACGCGTCGTCGAACGGCGTCCAGCCAGCGACGGGGTCGCCGACGGCGACACGGACCAGCCCGGGGCGGTCGCCGGGGAACCGATCGGTCACGGCCGACTCCACGACCGCGCAGCGAACCTCCCCGCGATCGAGCCGATCGGCGACGTCGGCATGGGTGAGCTGGGTCGTCGCCGGGATGATGACCGCGCCCAGCCGCGCCGCGCCGAGCAACGTCTCCCAGAGCGGCGCGACGTTGGACAGCATCAGCAGCACGCGGTCGCCGCGCGAAACCCCGAGCCGCGCCAGGAACCGACTCACCCGGCGCGACCGCTCCGCCAGCTCCGCGAACGACACCGACGTGGTGACCGCGCCCGCGTCATCGACCAGCACCAGCGCCGGCCGACCGTTGTCACGGGCGTACACGTCGAAGTAGTCGCTGACCCAGTTGAAGGTCCCCAGCACGGGCCAGCTGAACTCGCGCGAGGCCGCTTCGTGGTCGTTGCGGCGCGCGACCAGCAGATCGCGGGCATGAAGGAAGCTATCGAGTGGACCCACGGGCCGACGATACCTCCTGCGGCTTTCGCTCGGCCGGCAAAGCTCCTCCTCGGAATGACGGCAGCTCACCGCGTAACCTGCACCCCTACTTGCTTTCGGCTCGCCGCGTACCTATAGATACGGGCTCACCCGAGCCCTGGCTCACGCCAGTAACGAGGTAAATCCCATGAAAGATACGATTGGCCACCCCCACTACAAGCCCGCGCACATCACCTGCGCGTGCGGCGCCGTCCACGACACCTTCTCGACGCGCGGCGACTTCGGCATCGACATCTGCTCGAACTGCCATCCGTTCTTCACCGGCAAGCAGAAGTTGATGGACACCGCCGGCCGGATCGACCGGTTCAACAAGAAGTACGCGAAGAAGGCCTAAGGCTCCCAGCGGGCTGCGGAGTCCCGCGCCATGTTCGACACTCAGAATTTCCGCGAGAAGATGGCGACGCTCGAGCGCCGCCACGAGGAGCTCGGCGCGCTGCTTGGCACCGCAGAGGTGATCAACAAGCGCGCCGAGTTCTTGAAGTTGTCGCGCGAGCACGCGGAGCTGGATCCGCTGGTGCACGCCTGGAAGAGCTACCGCAAGTTGATCGCAGATCTCGCGCAGGCCAAGCAGATGGCCGATGCCGAGAGCGATCCCGAGCTTCGCGAGCTTGCCCGCGACGAAGCGAAGCAGCTCGAGGATCAGCGCGGCGTCGCCGAGCAGGCGATGAAGATCCTGCTGCTGCCCAAGGATCCGAGCGACGGCAAGAACGCGATCCTCGAGATCCGCGGCGGGACGGGCGGCGACGAGGCCGCGCTGTTCGCCGGCGACCTCTATCGGATGTATGCGCGGTTCGCCGAGCGCCACGGCTGGCGGCTCGAGGTGATGTCGCTGTCGGAGGGCTCGTCGGGTGGCTTCAAGGAAGTCATCATCCTGGTCGACGGCAAGGACGTGTTCTCGCAGCTCAAGTTCGAGTCTGGCGTGCACCGGGTGCAGCGCGTGCCGGCCACCGAGGCGCAGGGCCGCATCCACACGTCGGCGGCGACCGTGGCGGTGTTGCCGGAGGCCGAAGAGGTCGACATCAAGATCGACGAGAAGGATCTGAAGATCGACACCTACCGGTCGAGCGGCGCCGGTGGCCAGCACGTCAACACGACCGACTCCGCGGTGCGCATCACGCACCTGCCGACCGGCGTGATCGTCGCGTGCCAGGACGAGCGCTCGCAGATCAAGAACCGCGCAAAGGCGATGAAGGTCCTGCGATCGCGGATCCTCGAGGCGGAGCGCGAGCGCCAGGCGGCGAGCGAGGCGGCGAACCGCAAGTTGCAAGTCGGGTCGGGCGATCGCTCGGAGAAGATCCGCACGTACAACTTCCCGCAGGACCGAGTCACCGATCACCGCATCGGCCTGACCAAGCACAACATCCCCGCCATCATGGATGGCAACCTCGACGACATCATCGACGCGCTGCGCGCGCATCACCAGGCCGAGCTGCTCAAGCCCGAGACCGATGAGTGAAGGCCGCCGCCCTGTTCGTGATCGCGGCCTGTAGTCGCCGCGAGCCGATCGAGGGCTGCGACGGCGATCTGCGGGGCGTCTATGTCGACAAGGCCGACGCCGCCTCGCGCTGGATGATCCTCGATCACGGCCCTACGCTCGAGGTCTACCCGCTGTTTCCCGACGGCGCGAAGCCGGGTCCAGCGAGCGCCGCGGGACCTGCCTCCGGCGATGCCGCGGCGACCGAGGTAGCGCCGCGCGTGATCGACTTCGAGCGCGCAATCGGCACGCCGACGATCGACGGCACGCTGCGGCGGCGCTATCAGCGCGGCGCCGACCTGTGCGACGCCCACGTGCCGGTTCACCTCACGAGCTGCGCCGGCGACGTGCTCCAGCTCGTGATCGCCGATCCCGCGCCACCGATCCGCTGGGCGCCGTGCGCCTGGCCCGGACCCGGTCCGTCGCGCGTCGTGCGCTGGCGACGCGAGTGAGAGTCACTTCACGAGCTTGTCGAGCGAATCCTTGAACTTCTTGTACTCACCGCCGGCGTCGCCCGCCTCGAAGCCCTCGCGCACCAGCCGCACCACGCCCTTGGGATCGGCGACGAACGTCGACGGCATGTGATCCGAGCCGTAGTTGCCCGCGACGCCCGACTTCTCGGACGGCAGGTACGCCCGCACCATGTGCTTCAGCTTCAGCTTGTCGTGGAACTTCTTGCCGACGTCGATCTCGTCATCGATGTCGACCGCGACGAACACGACCTTGTCCTTGAGCTCGCCGGCGAGCTTGTCCCACGTCGGAAGCTCCTTCGCGCACGGCTTGCACCAGTCGGCACCGACGGTGACCACGACCCACTTGCCGCGGAACGCCTTGAGCTTGAGCGGCTTGCCGCCCGCGTCGGTCGCGACGTCCAGCTCGGCGAGCCGATCGCCGACCCGCAGCACGTCGGCGTGGGCGACGCGCCCGCCGATGGCACCGATCGACATGATCCCCAAGGTGGCGACGGCAAGCAACGCACGCATGGCGAACGGACGCATGGGCCGCACTAGCGATTCACGGCGATCTCTTCGTCGATCCACATCTCGAGATACTTGGGCATCATCGGCCCCTCGTACTTGTGGTCGTTGAAGTACACGGTGGGTGTCGAGTCGACACCCGCCGCGTCGCCCTGCTTGAGGTCGCTGGCGACCTGCTCCGCGGCGACGTCGTAGGCCGGCGCGAACTTGGCCATGTCGAGGCCGAGCGCCTTGGCGTACCCGAACACGTCATCCCGGCTGTGCCGCGGGGTCTCGGCGAACAGCTTGTCGTGCATCTCCTTGAACTTGCCCTGCTGGCTCGCGGCCAGCGCGGCCTGCGCGGCGCTCTTGGATTCGTGATGCATCGACAGCGGGAACATCATGAACGACACGCTGACCTGGCTGCCCTTCTCCGCGATCACCTGCTCCATCGCGACCTTGAACACGGCGCAGTGCGGGCATTCGTAGTCGAAGAACTCGACGAGCTTGATCCGCGCATCGTCGCTGCCGGCGTGCGGGGCCCGGCTGACATCGACCGTCACTTGCGGCGAGGTCTTTTCGTACTTCTTCGTATACTCCTCGCGGGCCTGCGACTCGCTGGCCTCATCCTCGAGCAGCGAGATCACGTAGCGGATCGCGAACGGCGCCCGCTTGCACGAGGTATCCGAGGTGAACGACGTGCGCAGGCTGTGCGCTTTGCCGCACGGCGACTTCAGCGAGCCGATCATCTTGTAGAACACCTGCGTCTTGTCGGCGTTCAGCTTGCCCAGCTCGATGCCGGCCAGGGGTGTGGTGTCGAGCTCCCCCTCGCCGCCCTTGGTCGTGGCCGCCGACCCGGCGTGGTCCAGCGCGGTCATGGCGCCGGTATCGTTGGGCTTGTTCGGGTTCTTCTCGCACGCTCCCCCCATGAGGAGCGGGGCCAGCAGGACAGCGAGCGCAAAATGCCCCGGAACTCGCGCGCCTGAAACTCGTGCGTTTGACACGTGCAGGTTGTAGTGCAGGGCAATCGCCGTTTCAAGCGACCCGCTGTGCGTGCGCGGCCTTGACGCTATGTGGTGCGGAGGGTATGACACCACTGAATGACGGCTCATTCATCGCCGCCGCCCGACCGCGGTGACCGCAGCGACCGGGCCGGTGGTGACAAGCGCGAGCGGATCCTGGACGCGTCCGAGCGGATCTTTGCACGCCACGGCTTCTTCGCCGCGCGGGTCTCCGAGATCGCCAAGGAAGCGGGCGTCGCCGACGGAACGATCTATCTCTATTTCAAGAGCAAGGACGACCTCCTGATCTCGCTGTTCCAGCGCCGGATGACCCAGGTCAACGAGCAGCTGCGCGCCGCGGTCGCGGAGGGTACGCCGATCGAGCAGCTACACGCCTTTATCCGGACGTACCTGCGGCTCTTGTCGAACGAGCCGACCGCCGCGGAAGTCGTCACGATCGAGCTCCGGCAATCGAGCAAGTTCATGAAGGAGTACGATAACCCCGAGTTCGCCGACTTCTTGCGCATGCTCGGAGGCATCATCGCCGAGGGTCAGGATCGCGGCGAGCTCGACGCCTCGATCCCGAGCCACGTCGCCGCGCGCATGATTTTCGGCATTCTCGACGAGCTAGCGCTCGCCTGGGTGCTCGCCAAGCAACCGATGAAGTCAGCAGCAACCTCCGGTCCGGGAGCTGGAACCCGGCCCAAGAAATTCGATATCGTCCGCGCCGCCGACTGGGTGGTGGCGCTCGTCACCAACGGGCTCGACAAGAGACCCAAGAAGGAGATGTCCTTGTGAAGATTTTGGTTCCCGTGAAACGGGTCCCCGACCCCACGCAAAAGGCCAAGATCAAGGATGGCCACATCGACTTGACCGGCGCATCCTGGATCGTCAATACGTTCGACGAATACGCGATCGAGACGGCCTTGCGGCTGCTCGAGAACGGCGCCGACAACACCCGCCTTCCCGGGGCCGAGCTCGTGGTCGTATCGCTCGGACCCGACGATGCCGCGAAGGAGATCCGGACGTGCCTGGCGATGGGCGCGGACCGCGCGATCCACGTCGTGTGCACCGATCTCGAGATCGACTCGCTGGTCGTCGTCAAAGTCCTGCAGGGCGTGATCGCCGCCGAGAAGCCCGATCTGGTGATCATGGGCAAGCAGGCCGTCGATGGCGATGCCAACCAGGTCGGCCAGATGCTGGCGGCCAAGCTCGGCTGGCCGCAGGCGACGTTCGCCGCGTCGATCGAGCTTGCGGCCGACAAGGCGTCGCTGACGGTCGGCCGCGAGGTCGACGGCGGCGTCGAGTACAAGAAGGTGCCGACGCACAGCGTGGTCACGGTGGATCTCCGGATCGTCGCGCCGCGCGCGGTGAAGAACGGCGTGACGCCCGAGTCGCACAACTACGCGGGCGAGGGCGCACGGCTGCCCTCGCTCAAGGGCATCATGGCGGCGAAGAAGAAGCCGATGACGCAGGCCAAGCTCGCCGACTACGGCGCGGCGCCTTCGCCGGCGATCAAGGAGCTGTCGGTCACGCTGCCGCCGCCCCGCGCGGCGGGCCAGATCGTCGCCGATATTCCGACTCTCGTGAAGAAGCTCGCCGATGAGGCGAAGGTTCTGTGAGGAGCTGAGCTGCCATGGGTAACGTCCTCGCGTTCTGTGAATTCAATGGTGCGCAGCTCCGATCGAGCGCGCTGTCCAACCTCGCGTTCGCCCGGCTGGCCGCGCAGGCGCACGGCGGCGACGTCGTGGCCCTGCTGATCGGTGCCGGCGCCACCGCGGCGGGCCCCGCCGCGGCGAAGTACGCCCCCAAGGTCGTCGTCGTCGACGACCCGGGGCTGGCGCACTACCTCGCCGAGACCTACGCGCCGATCGTGGCCGAGGTCGCCAAGGCGCAAGGCGCCACGCTGATCTCGGCCACGGCGACGTCCGCTGGCAAGGATCTCGCGCCGAGGGTCGCCGGCCTGCTCGACGCCGGCATGGCGTCCGACGTCGCCAAGATGGACGGCAAGGACACATTCGTCCGCCCGATCCTCGCCGGCAACGCCTACTCCAAGGTCCAGATCACCACGCCGATCATCGTCGTGACGCCGCGCCAGTCCGAGTTCGAGGCGGCCGCCGAGCTGCCTGCCGCCGGCTCGATCACCACCGCGCCGGCCGGCACGGTGAATGCGCTCGGCGCAGAGTTCGTGAAGCTCGACGCCCAGAAGAGCGACCGGCCCGACCTGTCGGACGCCAAGACCGTGGTGTCGGGTGGCCGCGGCATGAAGAACGGCGAGAACTTCAAGGTCCTCGAACAGCTCGCCGATCTGCTGGGCGCGGCGATGGGCGCCTCGCGCGCCGCGACCGATGCGGGCATGGTACCCGCGGACTGGCAGGTCGGCCAGACCGGCAAGATCGTCGCGCCGAACCTGTACTTCGCCGTCGCGATCTCCGGAGCGATCCAGCACCTCGCCGGCATGAAGGGCTCCAAGACGATCGTCGCGATCAACAAGAACAAGGACGAACCGATCTTCCAGGTCGCCGACTACGGCATCGTCGGTGAGTGGGAGAAGGCGGTTCCAGAGCTCATCGCCGAGATCAAGAAGCTCAAGGCGACCCGGTAACCGAGCGCTCGGGGCACAGCTAGCACGGGCGCCCTCAGCCGCCCTCGACCGCCCCTCGACCACCCCCGGCGCCCTCAGGGGCGAACCGGTCGCGAACGTCGCGACGGATTGTCTCGGCGCCTTGCGTCGACGCGAACCGTGGTAAAACAAGGCGAAAGGCAGGTTCTCGATGGCATTTGCACAAGCTGCTGCACGTCGTCCCATCGCAGGCGCTGTCGCGACCTTAGGTGTCAGCGACCGCGTCGCGTTTCTCCGCAAGACCTACGGGCTTCTGGGGGTCTCGTTGATCGGGTTCGCCGCGATCACGGCCTTCATGATGAAGTCGATGACCCAGACGAGCCTCAAGTTCTCGAGCTGGGCGTTCAGCGGCCAGCTGAACTGGCTGCTCGTGCTCGGGCTGTTCATGTTCGTCGGGTACGTTGCGCAGCGGCTCGCCCAGTCCGAGACGTCGCGCAACTTGCAGTTCCTCGGCCTGGGGGTCGCCGTGGCCGCACAAGCCGTCTTGCTGCAGCCGCTGCTGTGGATCCTGATCTTTAGGTTTGGTAACGCCGAGCGCATCGGCTTCACCAGCACCGGTTTGCTCACGGGGCAAGCGGCCTCGATCCTGATGCAGGCGATCGTGATCACGCTCTCGATCTTCATCGGGCTCACGCTCACGGTGTTCCTCAGCAAGAAGGACTTCTCCTTCATGCGTGGCGCGCTCACGATCGGGTCGTTCGCGGCGCTCGGCGTCATCCTGGCATCGATGCTGTTCGGGTTCAGCCTCGGCGCGCTGTTCTGCGGCGCGATGATCGTCTTGATGGCGGGCTACATCCTGTATCAGACGAGCCAGGTGATGAGCTACTTCCCGCCGACGGCCTACGTGGCGGCTGCGCTGATGCTGTTCTCGACGATCGCGACGCTGTTCTGGTATGTGCTCCAGATGCTGATGAGCCTCAACCGTCGCTGAGGCGAGACTGAGCCCAGGCGCCTCACAGAGGCGGATATGATTTGATTCCGGCGATTCCCGCCACGTAAGCACTTGGCTCGGGAATCGCCCTATCGAGTAAGCCGGCGGGGCCTACATGGTCCCGCGAGGCGTTTTCGCTATACTCAGCGCACATGCCTGCGGTGCCGGTGTCATCTGGGGGTTCCTTCGCGCCTGCGCCGCTGTCGTCCACCGATATCGGTGCGGTGCGCAAGCTCGAGGACGCGATTGCGACCGTCGTGCGTGGCAAGCCCGAGGCGATCCGTGCCGCGATCGTCACGCTGCTATCGCGCGGGCACCTGCTGATCGAGGACATTCCAGGCGTCGGCAAGACGACCCTGGCCCGCGCGCTGGCCGGGGCGCTCGGCGGGGCGTTTCGCCGGATCCAGTTCACGAGCGATCTGCTCCCGTCGGACATCGTCGGGGTCTCGGTCTACGACCAGAGCGGCAAGGTGTTCGAGCTCAAGCGCGGCCCGATCTTTGCCAATGTCGTGCTGGCCGACGAGATCAACCGGACGACGCCGCGCACGCAGTCGGCGCTGCTCGAGGCGATGAGCGAGGGTCAGGTGTCGATCGACGACACGACCCACACGCTCGAGACGCCGTTCATCGTGCTGGCGACGCAGAACCCGGCCGAGCACTACGGTACGTACCCGCTGCCCGAGTCGCAGATGGACCGGTTTCTGCTGCGGATCTCGATCGGCTACCCGAGCAAGCCCGTCGAGCGCGAGCTACTGCGCGAGCGCGCCGGCGGCGATCCGGTGACCAAGCTGGTGCCGGTCGTCGATCTCGATACGGTGCGCGCGCTGCAGGACTGCGTCGAGACCATCCGGGTCGAGGACGCGCTGCTCGACTACGCGATGACGATCGTCGAGGAGACCCGCCGGCACCCGGCGATCTCGGTCGGCGTGTCGACGCGCGGCGCGCTCGCCTGGTACCGCGCCGCCCAGGGCTCCGCGCTCGCCGCCGGCCGCGACTTCGTCGTGCCCGATGATCTCAAGTTGCTGGCGGTGCCGTGCCTGGCGCACCGGCTGGTGCTCGCCCAGGCCCACGACTCGATCAACCGGCTGCGCGCGGACAGCGAGCGGCTGATCACCGAGATCGTCCATCGCGTCTCGGTCCCGACGTAGGCGGCCGGCATGGGGGAGCGCGACCGCCCACGGCTGCCCTGGTGGCGACGGCTGCGTCCGCCGCGGCGACTGAGCTTCACCCGCGAGGGCCGGCTGATCGTCGTGCTGTCGGTCGGCGTCGGGTTCGCCGCGATCAACACCGGCAATAACCTCCTGTACCTGCTGCTCGGCTGGCTGCTCAGCTTCATCATCGCGTCGGGCCTGCTCTCGGAGATGACGCTCAAGCGGCTCGTGGTCGAGCGCCGGCCACCGCCGCGCGTGTTCGCGGGCGAGCCGTTCCTGATGGAGGTCGCGATCAAGAACGAGAAGCCGCGGCGCGCCTCGTTCTCGATCGAGGTCGAGGATCTGGTCGGCACAACCCCGCTCGACAAGCGCTGCTACTTTCTGAAGATCCCGGCGGCGAAGTCGCAGCGCACGAGCTATCGCCACACGTTCGCGCGGCGCGGGCTGTACACGCTGACCGGCTACCGGGTCGCCACCAAGTTTCCGTTCGCGCTGTTTCGCAAGTCGCGCGATGTCGAGGCACCGATCGAGGTGCTGGTGTATCCGGCGCGCGTGGCGGTGCCGCGCCCTGCCCCGCGGACCCCGACCCGCGGCGACACCACGGCCAATCGCAGCGGCCGCCGCGGCGAGTTCTTCGGGCTGCGCGAGCACCGCACCGGCGACGATCGCCGCGACGTGCACTGGCGCTCGAGCGCGCGGTCCGGCCGCCTGCTGGTCCGCGAGTACGAGGACGAGCACGCGCGCAAGGTCGTGATCGCGGTCGACAACGCCCTGCCCGAGGCGGCGCGCGACGCGGTCACCGACGGTGCGCTCACCCCGGCGATCGAGCTGTCGGTCGCCGCGGTCGAGCGCGCGATCAGCGTCGCCGCCAGCCTCGCGGCGGTCTACCTCGAGCTCGGCTGGACCGTCGAGCTGTGCGCGCGCGGCAGCCACATCCCGGCAGGATCGGGCCGGATCCACGAGGCCAAGATCGCGCGGGCGCTCGCGCTCTTGCCCTACGCCGCCGACACCGTGGTGTTCCCGGTGCTGCCGCCGCAGGTCGAGAGCGTGCTGGTCGTCCCGGGGGCCGTCGCCGCCGCGGGCCGCCCGACCACATCCACGGTGATGGCGGTATGAGGTTCGCCGTCGCGCACAAGGTCGCGACCTACCTGATGGTCGGCTGCGCGTACGTCGCGCTGGTCGCCGGTGGCGGCATCTCACCGGTGATCTCGTTCTCCGGGCTAGCCGCGCTGATCGGCTCGTGGTGGTGGGAGCCTCCGGCGATCCGGCTCGAGCGCTGGACCCGGCTGTGGACCGCCGGCTCGATCGCCGCGCTGATCTACGCCGCGGTGACCGCGGTGCTCACCACCGACTTTCTCGGCGTCGGGGCCGAGTTCCTGATCTGGTTGACCGTCGCCAAGGCGTTCAACCGGCGCGCCGCGCGCGACTGGCAGCAGATGTACCTGCTCGCGTTCCTGATGCTCGTGGCCGGATCGGTGCTGAACCCCGATCTGACGTACGGGCTGTGCTTCCTCGGGTTCGTCATCTCGTCGACCTGGGCGCTCACGCTGTTTCACCTGCGCCGCGAGATGGAAGACAACCTCCTGGTCAAGCACGCCGCCGATCGCGCCTCGGAGCGCGTCGAAGTTCGGCGCATCCTCGAGTCGCGGCGGATCGTCAACGCCCGGTTCTTCCTGGGCACCGGCGCGCTGTCGTTCGGCGTGTTCTTCGCGGCGGCGCTGGTGTTCCTCGCGCTGCCCCGTGTCGGCGTCGGGTTCTTCCTCAAGGGCCACAGCGGGCTCACGCTCACCGGGTTCTCCGATGGCGTGAAGCTCGGCGGTCACGGCCTGATCAAGAACGACGCGACCGTGGTGATGCGCGTCGAGATCCCGAGCTACTACGGCAGCCGCGACGCACCCGAGATCCACTGGCGCGGCGTCGCGTTCGATCGCTATTCGAAGGGGCAGTGGTCGCGGCTCAACACCGCGCCGCGCACGCAGCAGACCCTCGAGGAGAGCCCGACGCGCGATCGCCGGTACCTGCTGTGGGACGGCCCGGCGCGCCCAGCGCGCGCGATCGACGAGCTCCAGACCCACCTGGTGCGCCAGGACATCTGGCTCGATCCGCTCGACTCCGACGTGCTGTTCGGCGCCAGCACGCCGCGGATCGTCGAGTACCCGCACACGCTGCGCCCGCGCAAGACGATCGTCGAGCACAACGACGAGATCCGGATCGAGCACGGCAGCACCGTGCACTACACCGTGTGGTCCCAGCTCGTGGGGCCCACGTCCGAAGAGCTGCGCGCCGCCAGCGGCACCCTGCCCGAGATCTATCAGAGCTACCTGCAGCTGCCGCCGGAGATCACGGGGCGAACGCGCAACCTCGCGCGCACCCTCACCGCGGGGCTCACCAACCCGTACGACAAGGCGATGGCGATCAAGTCGTGGCTCGCCAGTAACCTCAGCTACACGCTCGTGCTCGCCGACCCCGGACCGCAGGAGCCCGTCGACTTCTTCCTGTTCGATCGCAAGAAGGGTCACTGCGAGTACTTCGCCTCGGCGTTCGCGGTGCTCGCGCGCGCGGCCGGCATCCCGACCCGCCAGGTCAACGGCTTCCTGGGCGGCGAGTGGAACGAATATCAAGGCTACGTCGCGGTGCGCGCCGGCGACGCCCACTCGTGGGACGAGGTGTACTTCCCGGGCGCCGGCTGGATCACGGTCGATCCGACCCCGTCGGCCGACATCGACGTGCTCGGCCGGGGCGGCGCCAGCTGGACCGCGCGGATGTCCCGGTTTGCCGACACGATGCGGTTTCACTGGAACAAGTGGGTCATCGAGTACGACCTCGCGTCGCAGCTGGCGCTGTTCCGCCAGGTCGGCGGCGTGTTCGAGCGCGCCGCCTCCGGGGCCAAGCGCGGCCTCGTCGCTGCCAAGGACGCCGCCCTCGCGGGATGGCCGGTCCTGGCTGTGCTCGCCGCCATGGCGGTGGCCTGGCTGTGGTGGCGGCGCCGGCATCGCGGCCAACCCAGGGCGGCCAAGTCGCGGTCGTGGTCCCGGACGCGCTCGCCGATCGCCCAGCTGTACGACGAGGTCGCCCGTGCGCTGGCAAAATCCGGCGTGCCGCGCGAGGCGGCGGTCACGCCGCGCGAGCTGGCCCTGCGGATGGCGGCCCAGGGCGACCACACCGCGCCCCAGGTCGGAGAGCTGACCGAGCTGTACTACGCCGCCGAATGGGGCGCCCGCCGCGACCTGGCCGCCGAACAGCGCGCGGCCACGCTCGCTGCCGAGATCCGGGCGGCCCTGCAGGCTGCGCGGCGCGCGCCTCGGTGACAGCGGCCACGGCCGCCGCGTGCCAGATTGGCAGGCGCAGGCCGGTTTGTTGATGCCGTCCTCCCCGCGTGATAGCTACGATTGCCGTCGGCGATCGACGGCCCTCCCTTTGCAAAGTGCAGCACCGATGACGCGACTCGTACCTCTGACCGTGCTCGTGGTCGTGCTTGCCGTTAGCGGCGTGGCGAATGCTGACAAGGGTACGCTCCCGAACAGCGCGGTGCTCTCGTTTGACAAGCTCTACATCCACGAAGATGGCGGGTCCTTCAAAGAGCCATCAGATCCCGATGCGCGACGGTACTACTTCAACCGCGCGCACTGCGTGTGTAGCAAGGCCAACGCGGGCAAAGAGACGACGTTTCAGTACCTGATGAAGCTGACCAACGTCACGAACACGCACCGTCCCGCCGAGCTGTGGGTAGGGACGACGTGCGACGCTGCCGCGGTCCCCGACACGAAGGTATGTCGGAAGCTAACCTCGCCAACGCTCGGAGACATCGATACAGTCGCATCCACCGAGACGCGGCTCGAATTTTCGCTCTACGACGTGATCGTCGGATACAATACAGGAGCGGACTGTCCCACGGACGAGACCGACAAGCCTGTATTTCTGCTCGTCGACACCCTGGCGGCCGGCACGTTCGACTACTCCTTGATCAAGAATATCGGGCAGGCAACGGGTGAGACCGTGATCGGTGTCGATACCAATCCGCCACCTCTGCCGACCGACTTCTCCGCAGAACCGAGCGAGAGTGGCGTCGTGGTCTCATGGACGGTGCCAGTCAGTCGCGCGAACGACCTCTACTACTACCAAGCACTGTGCTCGAACGCTGACGGCTCGGTCACCAGAAGTAATCCACCCGCGCCTCGCTATCGGACCGCGTTCAACTTGTGCCAACGCGCCAGCGACGATCCCGTTCTGGTCCCGTACAACGTCGACGGGACCACAGGATCGATGACCAGTCTACCCACCGGGCTCATGACGCTCGATCCCGCATATGTCTGCGGCGAGACGTCGGGCACTGCAGACAGCATCTCGATCGACGGTCTCACGAACGGCCTTCCTTACAATGTCGTCGTCGTCGCCACCGATCTTCACGGCAACTACAGCGGCGCCTATTTCACGAGCACGATCACGCCGCAACCCGCGACCGATATCTGGGAGGATCTGCACGACCGCGGAAGCAAGGCCGAAGGCGGATTCTGCCTTCTCGCCGAGACCTACGGCGATGACAGCTTCCTGACCACCGCGCTGCGTGCGTTTCGTGATGACAACCTTGGCGGGTCGGCCTCCGGCCGCTGGCTGACTCAGGCGTATTACACGTCGCTGGCAAAGCTCGGCGTGTATGTCCACGGCACGAAATGGTTGCAGCTGATCTCCGCGGTACTTCTGATGCCACTCGTCGCTGTAGCGCTGTTATGGCACTGGCTCACCCTGCCCGGGATGCTCGTCGTGGTCGCGGCGGGGCTATTGTGGCGGCGCCACCACCGCTGGATTCCCCGGATCTTGGCGACTCGTCCGCTACGCGTGGCTACCGGGCTCATGATCGTTTTGCTGGGAGCGAGCCACGCGCATGCCGGAAATGGATATCAGCCGTACTGGGAAGACAACGATCCCACCAAAGAGGAGAACCAACCGCTTGCCGGCGATCCTGATCTGATCAAGTGGCATGTTGGGGTCCGAGTTGGCCCGTACCGTCCCGACATCGACAAGCAGTTCGGAATGGAACCGGGACCCTATGAGCAGATGTATAAGGGCATCCAGGTCTTGCCGATGCTCGATGTCGACCGAGTACTGTGGACAGGATTCGGTCAGATCGCCGTCGGGGGCAGCATTGGCTATACGCAGAAGACTGGCCGCTCGTTCGTCGACGGTTCCCTCGCCGGTGACCCCATGCGGGCTCGCTCTCGTGGCGACCGCAATGCGTTTCGACTAATTCCCCTCGAGCTGACTGCCGCCTATCGATTTACGTGGCTCGATGACGAGTACGGCATTCCGGTCGTGCCATATATTCGCGGCGGCCTAGCCTACTACGCATGGTTCGTCAGTGCAAAAGGCGACAACGTCTGCAAGAACGGTGGAGACCCGCCCTGCGATCTGAACAAGCCACGCGGTGGCTCGGCAGGGCTTACCGGTGCGATCGGCCTGGCGATCCGCGCCGAGCGCATCGATGCATCGACAGCGATGTCGATGCGGACGAGCGGTCTGCAGCACGCCGGCATCTACGGCGAGCTGTCGATCGCGAAGGTCGACGGCTTCGGCTCGGATACCAAGCTCTCGGTCGGCGACCGCACATGGTTCGCCGGCGTCGACTTCGAGTTCTAATCGCAATCTGCACGTGGTTCGCCATCGCCGGTCCTGCACCGGTTCGGCTGCGGCGCACCTGCAGTGCGCATCTCGCGAATACAGCGTTAGGTCTCGACCACGATGGCAACGATCCGCAGGTCGTTGGTCGGAATCGGGGCCGCTGCCGACAAATCGCCGCGTCGCTGCGGGTCGTGGGATCGGTCGCGTGAAGAAGCCGGCGCGAAGCTCTGCCACCACGAACACGGCGAACAACAGGCCTGTGGCGATGTTGCTGCCGGCGAACCGGCGGGCCGCAAACGCCGGCAAAAGGCCGACGATGCCGGTGACGAGGCACGGGTCGACCTTCGCGAACACCGGGCGCAGGCGACGGGTTGCCGCGGAGGTAACCGATCGCGCCGCGTGGCGTGCCCGCGCGCGTCGTGGTGCCAGCTCCTGCACAGGCCGGCGGCTGTCGGCGACCAGCCACACAGCGCGGACGCGCAAGTTTGCGGCATCGACCAGGGTCGAGGTGGCCGCACTGGCGATCGGATCCGAGACGCTCGCGCCGACCACACGCGATGACCGCGACGATCGCCAGCGACGCCGAGCCCACCACGCCGCCGGTACGGCAACAGGGCGAGCGGGACGCGAGCGCGGTCGGCGATGATCAGAACGCGCCAGCGATCGAACCGATCGGCGACGGGTCGGCGGTCGGCGAGGCGAAGAACACCGGGATCGCGGTAGACGAACGCCGATCGCACCGGCATAGCCGGTCAACGCGGTCACCAGCCCCGCGCCGGCCGCCACAGGACCTCAGGAGATCATCTGGTGGCCTGTGGACGGCAGCGTCGACTGTAGCTGGATCTCCGGATTCCGAGGTTCGTCGCATCGGCCATATCCCACCGCCCACAGCCCTGATGCCCGCCTCGGGCTGCCCTCCCGGAACATCTGTTATTGAGTTGTCCCAACATGGAGAGCGCTCGGGCCGGAGCTGCACACAGAGTCACGATTCCGCGGAATCGCGTGGCGGGCTCCCAATCTGCTCGCAGCGACGGTGAAGGCGAATCGTGCGTGTCCCGGAACAAGCCTGCGATGGCGACCGCGGCAAGCTATCGGTCGCCACGGGACCTCAGGAGATCACCTGGTGGCCTGTGGACGGTAGCGCTCGACTGTAGCTGGATCGCCGGATTCCGAGGTTCATCTCATCGGCCATATCCCACCGCCCACAGCCCTGATGCCCGCGCCAGCGCTGCCTTCCCGGAATTTTGTATTTGAGTTATCCCGCGCTCGGCCTGCGCTGCACGTCGAGTCACGATTCCGCGAAATCGCGTGGCCGACTCCCTGTCTGTTCGCAGCGACGGTGAAGGCGAATCGTGCCTGTCCCAGAACGAGGCTGCGCTGACGAACGCGGCGAGCTATCGGTCGCCACAGGACCTCAGGAGATCACCTGGTGGCCCGTAGACGGTAGCGCTCGATTGTAGCTGGATCGCCGGATTCCGAGTTCACCTCATCGGCCATACCCCACCGCCCACAGCCCTGATGCCCGCGCCAGGGCTGCCTTCCCGGAATATTTGCATTGAGTTATTATCCCAGGAATTCCGGAATCACGATTCCGCGGAATCGCATAGCGGGATCCAGCCGGCATCGCAGCGATGGTGAAGGCGGATCGTGCCGGATCCTGCCACAGTGGCAATGACAAGGACTCCAACGGCACAATTCCAGTGCATGCCGGGACTCATGTTCATCTCACGCTCCCGGCGGAGGTGGAACGCAACGCGGGAACGTCGGGACCTCGCCAAGCACGGTGCCGGCCGGTTCGCCCACACGCACCGCCCACCGATGGCGCTACACGGCGAGCCGACGCGGCGACAGGTGCCGTCAGCCGCGCCGATCCCTGTGACGGCGGCATGCAGCGCGGCGCACCAGCGTCCGTGAGCTAACGGACCGGAGGCATGGTCGGATCGATACACCGCAGATCAAGAATGCCACACAGGATCGCGCGACTCCGATCTGTGCAATCAACGAACCGGCCCGGCACCACGCCGATTCGCATCGCGGAATGTCACAGCCCTGTGCTATGGAGTCAGCATGGACGGAGAGCTCGAAAAGCTGGGCGAGCGAATTGCGGAGCAAGCAGCACACTTCGATGCGGCCATGCATCGACTGCTCAGCGATCTACACGAGTTTGACGAACGCGGCGGCTGGCACCTTCAGGGTGCATCGTCCTGTGCTCATTGGCTCGCCTGGCGAGTTGGGTGGGATCTGGTGACCGCTCGCGATCGCGTGCGAGTGGCACGCAAGCTCCCGGCGTTTCCGGCGATCGACGACGCGCTCCGGCGCGGCGAAGTGTCGTATTCCAAGGTACGCGCCGTTCTGCGCGTCGCAACACCGGCCAATGCAGAGTTGTTGCTGGAGTATGCGAGGCTCATGCCTGCGTCTCAGCTGGAGAAGCTGACTCGCAAGTATGCGCACGTGCAGCGCCACGGCCAGGCACCGCATCCACTGGACGATCAGTACCGCCGCTACGTTCGACGGCGCGATACCGAGGACGGCATGGTCAAGATCGAGGCGGTCCTCCATCCCGAAGAAGCTGAGTTCGTGTGGACGATGCTCGACCATGCCACCACGCAGCTCGCGCGTGGAACCGGGCAGCCTGCGGCGGACGCTTCCGCGGAATCGCGCAATGTGGCACCGCCGCAGACGCGCACGGTCACGCGGCAATCCCCGGATGCTGGCAGTGTGGACCCTGCCGTAGAGCCGGCACACCCCGACCGCCGCTGGAGCGACGTTGGGGTCGCTTCGTCGACGTCGTCCATGGGCGATGGCGCGCACGGCGCTTCCGCGGAATCGTGCGAGGTGCCGCAGCCGCACCGGGCGGAGGTGACGTTGCAGTCCCCGGATGCCGCTGCCGGCGGTGGGCGCGGTATCGCGCAGACCGTGTGCGCCGGCCGCGGCTGTAGCGACCTGGCCAACCGTTCGCCGGTGCCGGTCGCCGACGGTGGCACGCACGGCGCCTCCGCGGAATCGTGCGAGGTAGCGCGGTCGCAGACGCGCACGGCGGAAGTCACGTTGCAGTCCCCGGAGACCGCTGCCGGCGGTGGGAGCGGTATCGAGCAGCCCGTGTGCGCCTGTCGCCGTGGTAGCGACCTGGCGGACTGTTCGCCGGTGCCGATCGCCGACGATGGCACGTACGGCGCTTCCGCGGGGTCGTGCGAGGTGACGCAGCGGCAGACGCGCGGGGCGGAGGTGACGTTGCAGTTCCCGGATGCCGCTGCCGGTGGCAGGGACTGCATCGAACAGAGCGCAAGCATCAGCCGCGGCTGTAGCGACCTGGTGCCGATCGCCGGCGATGGCACGCTCGGCGCTTCCGCGGAATCGTGCGAGGTGGCGCAGCCGCGCGGGGGAGCAGTCACGTTGCAGTCCCCGGATGCGGCGGCCCCTGGTGGGGGCTGCATCGAGCAGACCGCACGCATCAGCCACGGCTGTAGCGACCTGGCGGACTGTCCGGCGCCGATCTTTGGCACGCACGACGCTTCCGCGGAATCGTGCGAGACGGCACAGCCGCGGGCGCGATGGACCGCGGCTCGCGCGGCGATCGCGACGTCGGGCAGCGAGCCGCCGATGAACACCGCCACCGAGCCCGCGGTCAGGCCGTGGGCCAGGGTATTGCCTCCGACGGCCGCTGACTATGCTGGTGGCCTGGCGGAGTCAGCGCAGGCGGGCGACGGATGCCTCGACGCTGAGGCTCCGTCGCAGTCGGCGGTCGTGGTGAGCTGGAATGGCGACTCCGCGGAATCGCGACGCGTGGTGCGAGCGCCCGTGCCCGGGCGGCCGGCGAGCGTGCTGCAGCAGCGAGAGGATGCCGTCAAGCGCGCATTCAATCGCGCCGATGGGCTGGTGTCGCTGGCGCAGGGCTACCTGCGCGGTGATCGGCCCAATCGTTCGCCGCTCGAGATCGTGCTGACGATTCCACAGGCTAGCCTGCGCGTCGAGGGTGGGGCTGTGGATCCGCTGGAGGTCGGCGAGATCGGTGAATCGTTTGTGTCGGGGGATGCCGCGCGCCGGCTCAGCTGCGACGCGGGCGTGGTCGAGATCGTCGAAGATGAGCGGGGCACGCCGCTGTCGGTCGGTCGTAAACACCGCACGATCGCGGGTGCGCTCAAGCGGGCTCTGTACAACCGCGACAAAGCATGTACATTTCCCGGCTGCACGCACCGCCTGTTCCTGGAAGGGCACCATTTTACGCATTGGGCCGACGGTGGCGATACCAGTCTGGGAAACCTAGGATTGCTGTGTTCATTATGCCGCGCGCGGCATAAACTGCATTATGCCGCGTACCGGGTTATGCCGCGTACAAGAGAGAGCTCGACGAGGAAGATGCCGGCCTGCGCGGCATAATCAGAGGCCGTTCAGGAAGGCG
>Ga0307509_10000439_pt1 | contig 69845 bp, 71 predicted proteins | sample 10_EM_MG_FD_202245 | JGI IMG/M metagenome (GOLD analysis project Ga0307509, IMG submission 202245) | Populus trichocarpa ectomycorrhiza microbial communities from riparian zone in the Pacific Northwest, United States - 10_EM | ecosystem: Host-associated > Plants > Roots > Unclassified | place...
GGGTGAGGAGGGTGGAGTGCTGGTTGGTGGACGGGAGGAGGCCGTGGAATTTGCAAAATGTTTTTGGCGGTGGGGGCGGGGGCGGGGGGAAAGAGGTGGAAGAAAAAGGAGCTAATGGGAAGGTTAAGGGTGGAAGGTATGGTGTTGGGGAGGGGGTCAATGGGGTAAAGTGCTTTGATGATGGGGATATTGAAGAGGAGTTGGAGGGAGAGGGGGTGGCATACCGAGCACTGGTAGATATGCCGGAGATTGACGAGGATAGTGATGATAGCGATGACGACGAAGAGGAGGAGGGGGAGGAGATTGAGGAGATTCAGAATGATGGAGGAAGTGAAGATGAGGACGAGGGTGGCGGGGTGCGGGTCCAGCTGAGTGTCGGGTCTGGAGAGGGGGTTGCCAGCGGGAGGAAGAGAAAGAGTTCTGAGCAGCCGGGTGGTAGTAGCGACTCTGAGGGAGAATCGGATAGAGAGATATCGAGAGTACGGCGGCGGAGGAGAACAGGGAGCAATCTGGTTTGTCGTCTGCCACTTAATTGACTTTAGTGGTGCTTACTTTCACGCATAGTCTTCCCGGGAATCCTCGCCACTAATTCATAGACATACACTTCTTTCGTACCCTTCCTCCAGAGCACTCGCCTCCTCGCCTCCACCCGCACACTCGCATTCTCCACCTTCTTCACCCTCACAACAGTTGCCCCTCCCATCACCCGAACGTCCCCCACCATCCGCGAAAGTTCTTCGGAGAAAACTCCGTCGCCTACGAGCGAAGCACGAGTCTACTGTTTCAAGTTACTACACCCAGGGAACCTGGTACGGCGAGCCAATATCCGGTCTCCTTTACTCCTTGGCCTCCGACCTTGGCCGTGAGGACAATGACCTCCTCTGGCTGGCCATCGTAGGCCTCTCCTCGGGGGAGGTCATCGGCCGGGGGATAACCTCTGGCCCACCAAGGAAAGTAGGAGGTCTCGGCTGGGTAAGCGCCACTCGAGAGGACCAAATCCGTGCAATCCTCCGAGACGAGGTCCGCAGGTTGAATCCTCCAGAAGCCCCACCCTCGGGCTCCTCCAGTGCCTCAAGTAATATCAGTAGTAGTCTACAAACCACCGCTCGATCGCCGTCTGACACCGCTATCAGATTGTCGCCGGAATACAGGTTCATGCTCATCCGCCATTGGTCCTTGTACGACTCCATGCTACATTCTTCGTTCTTGGGTACGAAGTTACATATCTGGTCAGAGTCTGGGCGGAAACGGCTGCACAAGTTGTTGGCAAAGATGGGGTTTAGTCTTAGCCAGTGCAAGCAAAGCTACACGCACATGGACATGGATTTGAAGCGGAGTCTTCGCGAGAGATTAGAGAAGTACGCTCCGTTGTATGGCCTCGAGGGTGTCGTACGAGAGGGGTTTGTTAGGTGCTGGGGGTTTAGAGGATGCCTCAGCGCGGCCGACGTAGCATATGTCATCGGCGGACTTTTAGAAATGGGACGAAAGGGTAACAGCACCAACAATTCAACAATCACACCAATATCATCTGCTAGTAAAGCCCCAGAAGCACCGGTGGACCCTGACCCAGCCGACGAAGCCCGCAAGGAAGAAGTAAGGGAATCCGAAGGTTGGATAGCTAATTTCTGGGCTGCATACGATGCACTCGAAGAGTACCCCTCCCTCCCTCCCTTCTTCCACCTTGGCTAACCTTAACCAGCATTGAAGCTTTGAAATCCGCCCTCCCAACAGCAATGGACTTGACCCGTGCAATTCTGCGAACCGGCACCGCATTAATCGAAAAGCGTCAAATTCGTTTGCTACGTGCCTTCCGGCTTGCGGTCGTTAAGGAAGGCCCCGACGTCTCAACCTTCACGCACCCCAATGCATTGTCGAAGTTGGCCTTGTGGCTTGGTGAAGCTATTCTAGAGCAGGAAAGGGAGCAAAGGAAGAAGCGGTATTTACCTCTGGTTGTTGCGAGCCTTAACGAGCGGCGGGGGGTGTACGTAGTCGTGGGCACCGCGTTGGGAAGTAGAGTTAGCGGGGCTAAAAAGAGGATGGAGGGGGGAAAGGGGAAAGGGAAGGAGAAGGAGAAGGAAGTCGGAGAAGACGGGGAGGAAGTGGAGGAGGAAGAGGAAGAGGAAGAGGAAGATGAGGATTCTTCAGACGACGAAGACGCAACACTGGAACGCCGCTCCGGGCGGAATAAATTTGGAATGGCGTTCCAAGAAGTAGCCCATAGCACAAACGCTCGCATCCGAATCGACGCGTTCGAAGCTACGGTTGTGGAAGTCAAGAAAGAGGATCTCGCGGGGTTCTTGGAGGGACTTAGTCTTAAGAGTGTTATTGGGTGAACTTTCTACTGTGCTCTAGATGGTGGTGGTAGTGGGGTGTTGTCGGATGATTTATTTTCCTTTCTATTTTCCTTTTTTTTTCCTACGTGATTTCATTTTCATGATACACATCTATGATTGTCATACATGGAATGGGAGCCTTTGTCCCGTCTGTGGGATTGTGTGGATTTCTTGATTGTGGGATTGGATTGGATGGATACCCGGTTGGTTGGGATTGGATGAATAGAGTACTATAGGATAGATGGGCTGGGTGCGAGTGTTTTACCCCACCGATGCCACTCCCACACGCTCACATGCGTGGATGGGTTCCTAATATGATTTTTTTTTCAACCACGAGTGCTGCGAGTGAGTGTTTGTGAGTCTCCTATCCAATTCCATGAGAGTATGTATACATGACAAAACAAAGCAAGCAAAGACTTATCTATATCTGTAAAAAAAAATCTACTCGCCGCGAGTTTTTTTTTTCTCCCCCAAGAACTTTTTTCGCCATTTGATAGGAACTGTATGCGCAGAGTTTCAATCTGTATATCCCACTTATAGCCTACGCGAATTTATTCATAGCCAATAGGCAGGCAATTCCGCTAATCGAGGCTTGGTACTATACCATATATACTCCACTCCACTCTCAATATCGGACGGTACAGTACTGTGTTAGCTAGTCGCATCCACCTACCTCCCAACTTGGGAATATATCATGAGCGAATGTAAGGAAGGAAGGAAGGAAGGAAGGAAGGAAGGAAAGAGGGGGGGGGGAATGTTTATATAAGGCAATATACAGGTATATGTTCTGCCCCCCCTTCTTCCTCTCGGCGGCGCTGGATTGGATTGGGAATATCCCCATCGCCTCACCTCACCTCACATCCCGGAACGATCCTTATCCCCGCGGAGTGCAAGATGCTATGAAATATGAAATGTGAGTATGGTACTGTACTCGATAGCGTAATGCTCATTGGGGGGGTAGTACTGTACATGACTAACTTATACACCTAGTGCCCCCGCCGCCTCCTCCTCCTCAGGTGATGGATCGAAATATCCTACAAAGTGCACTGCTTAGTGTGTATATAATACGAAAAGCTAACCTGATAATTATTATTATATCACCTTTAAATTGTTATTATTATTATTATTATTATTATTATTTCGTACGCACTCTCTGCTATTCCCGCCAGCTCTGAATGCCGAGTTATTCCTCCTCCTCTAGGAAATGGGGTGCTCGTTTGGGTTCGAGTGGTGGTGCCTCTGGCCGCTGTAGGACCCGGGCTAAGGAAGCTTGGTAAGAATAAGTATATAATCCAATAGGATTCCTTTTTCGGGTGGCTAAGCGTAGGGCACTCTTCCCAAATTCTGTGGATACCTGTTGTGCTCTCGCGCGCCAGGCTTAGCGGGTCGGCGTGGGGATGCCTGGGGATGCTTTGTGCTTGTAGATGCTCGTATTGGATGACTGGCGCTTGGATGAGGTTGATTCAAGTATCCCATCTAGTTTATAGGGAATTCCTCTACTGAGCTTGGGGCCTGGAGGGTTGTCGCAATACATGTACCGGCGCTTCCGAACTCAATATAAATGACTACCTCCTGGCCTTTTGCTATTGTAAATGGTAGATCATTGGATGCTGGACTACACTTGAAGCCGGGAAATTTGACCGAGTGACATGTCATGATCCCCTCTCCATCTCGCCCCAACTGCAAATGGAATTAAAATTACTATTCAATCACCATGCGTCACGATTGTGCTGGAATAATGGAGTTCCTTGTGGCTATTCACTGCTTTAATTATGATTCAAAAAGTAGATTTTTTTAATTTAAAATGTCCCTCAAGCTCCCGGCATCTGCTAAACTAAACAAACAAAATCTAAAGGTTGACGGCTGAAACAAAATTTCTAGTCAGTCTTTATAGTTGCGGAGATATAATTCAGGGGAGAGTCTTACCGGTTCTGAACTTGTTCCCAGCGTAGATTGCCTGCCCGCCCAGTTCCTCCTCGATACGGAGGATCTGATTGAGCTTGGCAAGACGTTCGCTTCTCGCGGGGGCACCAGTCTTGATCTGGCCGGCACGGAGACCGACGACGATGTCCGCAATAGTGACGTCTTCAGTCTCACCAGAGCGGTGGGAGACCATGACGCCCCAACCGGCGGAGTATCTATTATCTATTATCACTCGTTGAACAAAAAAAAAATGGGCGAGGGGTAAACTCACGAGTCATTAGCGGCCTGGATAGATTCAGTGAGAGTACCGATTTGGTTGACCTTAAGAAGGAGAGCGTTGCAGCTCTTCTCGTCAATGGCCCTCTTGATACGGATGGGGTTAGTAACAGTCAGGTCGTCGCCGACGATCTGGAAGTCGCTGGTCTTGTAAAAGTGGGCCCAGGCTTCCCAGTCATCCTCGGCGAAGGGATCCTCAATGCTAACAATGGGGTATCTCTGGGCAAGGCTCTTGTAGAGATCAGCCAATTCCTGATAGGTCAACCACTTGCTGCTATCGGAGTCAGGGTTCTGTTGACCCCCATATTAGCATCCTGGCAAATTTTCAATTCGGGCAAGTCCCAACAAACCTTAAAATCAAGATCGTACTTCTTAGCGTCCTCCTTGTAGAACTCAGAAGAGGCAACATCCATGGCGATCTTTATCTGACCAGTGTATCCAGCCTTGTCAATAGCATCGGTGATGAGGTCAAGAGCCTCCTCAGCGGTCTGAATGTCGGGCGCAACGCCACCCTCGTCACCAACATTACCAGCGGACTGGCCATACTTCTTCTTGGTAAGGGTCTTGAGGATCTGGTAAACTTCAGCTCCTTGTCTCATAGCCTCGGTAAAGCTCGGGGCATCGCAAGGAACAATCATGAACTCTTGGAAGGCAAGACGGCCTGGATATCACGCATATCGGTAAGTTACGGGAAAAAAGGAAATCATATAAAGGTGTAAACCAATGACGCACCTCCGGCATGAGATCCTACAAGGGACAATTATTAGCATACATTCTTGGCAGGCATGTGTGACCCTGACCACTCCAGGGGGGCAAGGGTCTAGCGGGATTTTGGAAATTTTCGGGAAGGGGAATTTAACGAACCTCCGTTAATGACATTCATGAACGGAACAGGGAGAACGAATGGCTTTTTGGTGCCGGCAAGATCCGCAACATGGGCATATAGCGGAACGTTCTGTAATACTCGGTTGTTAACTCCTGATCTCGCCTATCGAAATGACCCTTGGGTGTCAAGTGTCGAAAAAACCCGGAAACTACTCGGTAGCTCGACAGAAGGGCTAGAACAAAAACACTGCGGGATTGAGGGGAGGGGGGAGGGTAAATCCTTGGTGGAAGAAAGATGCATGAAAGAAAAATTACAACGATAAGAGAATCAGGGCACGTGAATAATAAGAACTCCGAAGGATATGATGGCCATAGTAGAAATAAAAACACCGAGTAACCAGCCCAATAACGAAAGCCCAAGTACGATTTCTACGACAGGGAGGGGAACGGAAAGTAGTAGAATACGTACCTTTGCAGCAGCTCCAGCCTTAGCAACCGCCAAAGAGACACCGAGAATAGCGTTGGCTCCCAACTTGGCCTTATTTGGGGTTCCGTCAAGATCAATCAAGAACTTGTCGATAATAGCTTGGTCCTTAACGTCGAACTTTTCCTTAATGAGGGCGGGAGCGATGATGGTGTTGACATTCTCAACGGCCTTGAGAACACCCTTCCCGGCCCATTTGGTCTTGTCTTTGTCACGAAGCTCAATGGCTTCATGCTGGCCAGTGGAAGCGCCGGAGGGGACAATGGCCCTGTGCAAACCAGTATCGCTAGTAGTGAGATCTACCTCAACAGTGGGGTTACCACGAGAGTCGTAGACTGAGCGGGCGTGAATTTTGGTAATCATTCTGAAAGGTTTGTGGCGGAACGGATAATCGACTGGATCAGATGGAAGATGAGGGATGGATGGAGATGGAGGAGAAACGAGGATGGAGGGAGGAGGGAGGAGGGAGGAGTTATCAAATTGAGGGGTTTTGTTTATGGGTGAGAAAAAAAATTAAAGAGAAAACTGAGAAGCTGCGGAAGATCGATCAAAAGATAAACAGGGATAACGCCTCTATCTGCTTCTACGCAGCTTTTTTTGGGTATGAGGAGAGGGGTTTACTGAGATGAGACGTGGTTGTGAAGAGAAAAAAATAGGGCGTGGGGCAAACGCAGATGAGATGATTTCAACGTGATGGTGTTCAATTACGTTTTCATTCACAGTGAGGGGCGAAAAAAATTTCCCGCTGAGATAGGGATTATTATCAGGCGGGGGGCTTACTTTTGTTTCAGACGTAGACGGGAAGATTGTGTGTATTTTTCTTTTCTCTCTAATTACTTGGGGCCATATTTATTCGATTTGTTGTGATATTTTGTAAATAATTAATTATGAAAGTGGTGATTTGCCCGTGGGTTATGATGCAAGAACAGATTGGATGAGATAAAGAATGAATCCGTATATTAGTCTACTCGTACAGTACACGAGTAAAGTGCGAGGTGGGTTACGGTACCGTAGTGGGGGAATCAGTTGTGTCTCAAAAATTGCCCCACCTTCCTCCCGCTCCAATATGAATCCCTGCAACCACTATCGTCACGTGAGACGAGTGACAAAAGTCACTCGATTCTCTTACATATTTCCTCTCCCATATCAATAGTGACTCGGGAGGTATTTAGGAGACCTCCGGGCTCCTACTTTGGTTCGAATTTGTTTCACTTTAGATCGGATGCACTTAAAAAGTGTTCAATTTTTTTTATTCAATTAACCAAAGAAATACCTAAAGATACAAGTAACAGGAGAAAGAAAAAGCAAAACCTATGCTTTATGGATTTTGCAAATGAGGTCAGAACCATCAACGGAATCACCTTCCTTAACTTCAAGGCCGACAACGACTCCAGAGTGAGGGGCAGTGACGCTCATTTCCTGAATTCCAGATTAGTATATCATAACTTTTGTGGATAGAAGTAATAGTTACATACCATTTTCATGGCGCTCATGATGGCGATAGGATCCCCTTTCTTAACCTCAGTGTTCTCCTTGACACGGACTTCTACAACAACACCAGCCATGGGTGCTCCAACATGGCTAGGATCTTTGGGATCAGCCTTGGGGCGGCTCACGTTCTCGACAGCTATAAATAATAAGTTATCATGTCTTATCAGAAAATAAGAGGCCAAATTAGCATACCCGCGTGTTTGTCTTCAATCAGGAGCGTTCTGCCTTCACCATTCATCTCAAAGAAGACTTCCCTTTGACCGGTCTGCTCAGAAATATGACCAACGGCCAACAACTTGAGAATCAAAAGCTTCCCTTTCTCAATCTCGACATGGAACTCCTCCCCAAGCTTAGGACTAACCAAGAAGTACTTGGTAGGAAGAACGCTAAGATCTCCGTACTTGCCACAAAAGTCTTTGTAGTCAGAGAAAACTTTGGGGTACATGTTGTAACTCGCGATATCACATTCCGAGACTACGCCATACTTGCTTTCGAGCTCAGCCCTGATATTAACCAAATCGACCGGTGGCATAGACTTCCCGGGGCGTTCGGTCAACTTTTGACGCTGCCCACGTAGAACTTTGGTACGAAGGGGTTCAGGGAAGCCGCCGTATGGTTGGCCCATCAATCCTTCAAAGAAATCGAGAATAGAAGCGGGGAAATCCAGAGTCTCGGCTTTCTCAATTACATCGTCATATGAAAGCTTATTCGAGACCATAAATTGAGCAAGGTCCCCGACAACCTTAGATGTGGGTGTAACCTTGACGATATCCCCAAGGAGTTGATTGGCCAAAGTGTATGATTTCTTTGTTTCTGCCCATTGTGTTCCGAGACCCATCTGGCTAGCTTGGAAAATCAGGTTTGTGAGCTGTCCACCAGGGATCTCGTGAAGGTAGACTTCAGGATCCGGGCCAGTTAGACCAGCCTCGAAGCAAGAGTATAAAAGGCGCAGCTGAGCCCAATATCCGTCAATTGCACGGACGTGTGCAGCATTGAGTTTGGGGTCCTGGTCGGTACCCTCCAAAGAAGCTAACAGAGCTCCAACACTTGGTTGGGACGTCATACCAGACAAACTGTCGGTGGCAGTGTCAACCGCATCAGCCCCTGCCACAGCACAGGCAGCCATCGAAGCCACACCGGTTCCTGCCGAGTCATGTGTGTGGACGTGGATAGGGAGGTCGGGGTACTTCTTGCGGATACTGCCAATGAGCAGAGTCGCGGCTCGAGGCTTGAGAACACCAGCCATATCCTTAATACCAAGGACGTGAGTTCCCATAGCCATAATCTTGTCAACAATCTCGAGATAGTACTCAAGGGTGTATTTCTTTTTGTTGGGATTCAACATATCCCCGCTGTAGCAAACTGTGGCTTCGCAGACTCCTCCAGCCTTGAGAACAGCCTTTATACCAACCTCTAGTTGGTCGAGATCGTTCAAAGCATCGAACACACGGAAAATATCAACTCCGTTAATCTTTGCCTGTTTAACAAAGTGATCAATCGCGTTATCCGGGAGTCTAGAAATTTTAGATAAGTTACTTAGAAAAGCATTCCTGGAATTCACTTACGATGAGTATGCAACTCCATTTGCTCCACGAAGCAACATCTGGAAAGGAATATTCGGAACCAATTTCCTTAGTTTCCTCTAAAAGATAGTTAGCCTGAGATTGAATTTGGGAAAAAAAGAAAATGAGGGTATTACTAGTCTGTCCCATGGGTCTTCGTAAAGGAATCTCATCGCTACATCAAAGGTAGCACCTCCCCAACATTCCAAACTGTAAGCATTGGAATAGGCATAGCTTGTATGCTTTGCAATGTTTACCAAGTCACAAGTTCGGACTCTAGTAGCTAAGAGGGATTGGTGTGCGTCTCTCCATGTAGTATCCATAAAGAGAGTACCCTTGTTCTTGCGAATGGCTTTGGCGAAGCCTTCTGGACCCTCCTTCTCGAGAACGTTACGCCAACCAACCTGACAGGGATAGGTGACATCAATCGGTTTGCCATTCTCATGATAGAGCTTGGGCAAAACAATGTCTCCTGTGAATTTTGGAACACCAATTTGACCCTTGATGCTACTGCCGTTAACAGCTAAATCGGCTAAGTATGCGAGCATCTTCTGAGCGCGGTTTTGTGATTTCATAAGAGAAAATAGCTCAGGTCTGAACCAGCAATTAGTTTGTTTAAACTTCGAAGCTTTGGGAACATAACCACTCACGTATCATCAATGAATGTAGTCCAGCAGAAGCCTCCAATGAAGGTATCATGGGTAAGAAGAGAGGCTAAAAATGGGATATTAGTCTTGACACCACGGATTCTAAACTCTACTAGCGCGCGTAGCATCTTTCTTCGGGCAATTTCGTAAGTAGATCCATGGCAAGTGCACTTGACCAACATGGAATCGTAATGAGGAGTAATAATTGCACCAGCAAAACCGTTACCACCATCAAGGCGGACACCATTGCCACCTGCGGAGCGGTACACCTCAATTTTGCCAGTATCGGGCCGGAAGCCCTGCGATGGGTCCTCAGTGGTGACACGGCATTGGATGGCAAAACCACGGGTAGAGATGCGGTCCTGAGTCAAGCCCAATTGTTCAAGAGAAGCTCCTGCAGCAATCTGGATCTGAGCAGCAACAATGTCGATACCAGTAATTTCTTCAGTGATAGTATGTTCCACTTGGCTATACCATTTAGTCAGTGATGGTTCTCCCTCTCCATGCTAGACCGTCTTACATTCTAGGGTTGATCTCAATGAAGTAATATCGGTTTTGTTGATCGACCAGGAACTCAGCAGTGCCGGCATTCCCTGAAAGTTAAAATAATTAGTAGGGCTCAAAAGCTACTCGCCATGGCAAACGTACGGTAGTTCACTGATTTTGCCAACCTAACAGCATCTTCAAGGATAGCGGCTCGGACCTCCTGCGGGAGATCCTTGGCGGGGGCAATCTCAACAACCTTTTGATGCCTTCTCTGAACACTGCAATCACGCTCGTACAAGTGAACAACGTTTCCGAATTTGTCTCCGAGCAGCTGAACTTCGATATGTTTAGGGCGGTCTAAGAAGCGCTCGATGAAAACAGTTCCGTTACCGAAAGATGCCTTGGCCCTATCTCAGTATCAGTATTTTACCACCCTTCGAATAAGCCTTACTGATAAGAGACTTACTCTGAGGTTGCTCTGAGGAAGGCGTCCTGGAGGCTTTCACCCTCCCTCACCACTCGCATACCCCTACCACCTCCTCCAAAAGCTGCCTTGATGATGACGGGATATCCGTATTCCTTCACGAATGCCTCTGCCACACCAAGATCCTCCACAGGCCCAGGAGTTCCGGGCACCACCGGAACATTGCATCCCGTGGCGAGTTTGCGTGCCGAAACCTTGTCTCCCAAGCCATCGATTACCTCAGGACTAGGCCCGACAAACTATAATGCAAATGATTTGTTAAAATCTGCCCCCCTGGAAAGCGCATGTGGGGGGATATCTGGCTCACAATCATGCCAGCTTTTTCAATTTTGCGGGCAAACTCTGCATTCTCAGACAAGAATCCGTAACCAGGATGGATCATGTCAACACCATGCGTTAACGCGATCTTCACAATCTCATCAATCTGAAGATAGGCCTGGACGGGCGTGAATTCTCCCCTTGCGCCAATCTCATATGCCTCATCGGCCTCTAAAATATTGACCAAGTCGTCAGTTATCGGGTTTCCCCGCTATCTGGGGGAGGCTCATACTCTGGCGGTGCATGCTGAGACGATCCTCATGACTGTAAATAGCAACAGTTTGCAAAGAAAGTTCATGCGCCTGTAGCATATTGCGTCAGGATGTTTTCCTGCGACAACTAGGGCAATGAAACAAACTCACAGTTCTAAAAATCTGTTTCGCTCAGACCATCCACGTCAACAAACAAATCACCGGGAATATTGGTAGATTGTAAAACATACACGAATTGCTATAATAAGAATTAAATTAATCAATTGCACACCGTGGGACATCTAAGTCAACAAGCATCTAAAGGGGGAAACTTACGAATTTCACCACGATTGGCAACTAGTGATACCAAATGTAAATCACCAAGTCAGCAACCAAACAATTCCGGAACAACACCGGGTAAAAACGTGGGGAATGTAAAAAGAGAGGAATGTCAACAAACCTAAAACCTTGTTGACCTGCATAATAGTAGAATTAGCACGCAGACGGTGTACGGTGCGCACAGTCGAGGAGTCTGCAGCATCCTCGAAAACTTGGTTGGACTCTTTGGTATCCATGATCTTGAAGTCCCACTGGTTCTAATAAACTTTAAAGAGTCACGGAGGCGAAGGGTTTAGGTTTACTTGGAGAGCGCGTATGGGGAAGAGAAAAATGAGAGGGAAAGTTGAACAAAGGGATGGGAGGAGAAGAGAGCGTCAAGACAGCAGATGAGGAGGAGGGAATATTGAGAGTATGTATGTGTTTTATCCTGGGGAGTACGATAATAAGCAGATAAGTAGGGTAGGGGGAGTTGGTGGGGAGAACTAGGAAGGAAAGAGAGGACTGGGATGACGGGATCAGGTCTTGGAGGAGGAGGAGGAGGAGGATCAGGGAGGGTTTAGCTCTAGTTTAGACCGTGGTAGTCCAAGGTTAGGAAGGGGAAAAAAACTTCCTTCCTTTCCTACTGGCATCATCTGCATCTCGACTTGGCCTTGAGAAACAAATAAAATTGAAAACAGGAATACCAAGGTTTAGTCTAGTGCTGCCCTCTTTTCTGTCGGTCCGGCCTATCTGGTTTGGCTGGCGAATGGACAGTGTCACAGAACAAGCAAAAGAGTGATAAGATGGGGCGCTGTGTGTAAACTACACTTCACATCGATGTGGTACAGTAGGGTATCGGTATGCGTCCCAGCAGGTCTGTGGTGGTGGTGGTGGGGTAGGTTGATTGGGATGATGGAGGGGTAAATCAGAGAAAAGTTCCCCACTAATGTGCCAGAAGAATAGAATAATAGCAACGTCCAACCATAAATCACCTTGCACTGATAGGTAGCGCGGCAGAGTCCTTATCACATTATCAAGTGCAACCAACCAACCACTCCAGAATAAATATATTGAATTTACGACCACTCCAAACAGAAACCGAGCAACTCTGAACGTAATTCAAACCACCAACCACCAAATAATTTTACCCTCCAAGATAAACCATTCAAGGCAATGATAATGCTGGTGGCGACTGAGCAGCTACAGCACCATCTAACCTTACACCAAATTCCCAAAATTACACATAAAATGCTTAAATATGTGCCGACATGCATGACATACGCGCGGGACCATAACTTAATTCATAACTCATATCCAAGGCATAACAGAATATCAAGAAAACAAAGCAGAAACCCATGCTCCTGGTCGGGCTCCCTTTTCTTCACACCTCATCCCTTCATCTCAACAATTTACACCGCTATCGTCTCGCATAACACAGCACCAACCAGTATCCGTAGAGGCGTAGTATAAAATAAAAATAAGGACGAAAATAAAATAAAAGAAGGGCAACCTCGGCAGGTCTTCAGGCTACGAGTATGTACCACCGCACTCCGTGGTTCCCGTCAAATTGTCATTGGTGAATACATCGTATACTGCCATTCTAACGCAGAACCAGAGACCTTCGGTAGAATACTACAGCGAATTGATCACGGCGATATCCCCACGAGTACGATACCATTCCGTCTCACCCTCACCCCCACCTCTGCCTCCACCACCACCACCACCACCTCCTCCACCTCCTCCTCCTCCGCCTCCGCCTCCTCCTTTCCCTCCTCCACTACTACAACCACACCTGCGGGCCACGGCAGTCTATCAACAACATCATCGCTTCCATCAAATCAATCGATGTCGTGCATTTGTCGGTGTCTTTGGAAGAGTGAGATGAGGAGAAGAGAGAGAAGCAAAAAAGAAAAAATAGCGGTACTGTACTACCATTGCTGCTACAGTACCAATGATTAGACTAACTACCGGCACCGCATGTCGGCGGCAACCACAATGATAGCATTTTTTTTTCTTCAAACAACATAATAACCCATGATGACATGCGCTCCTAGCAGTTAACGTTACCTCAAGCTACCTCAAGTCAGACTACCGATTGGCTATTGTAGGCTGTACACTCAAAATCCTTCAAGATTTTCGCCACACTACTTACCCCCCCCCTTCGAAAGGCAGATACTGTACCACCTAACTTATCTCTTTCTGAGTTCCGGTATTTCTAGACGCACAGCATCAAGCGGCTACCCGGGTGGCCACCACACCACACCCCACTATATTACACTTCGCTCTGCGGTACGGGCAGTCTACCGATTCCGGGTCCGGATCATAACTTCAACCCACGGCTAAACCAAGAGCAACCTGGGATACGGTAACTCATCCCAAAAAATCAAATCAATCAATCAATAGATAAAGCCCACTCCATCGAATTTATTAAATTATGTATGCACAGTACGAATCGGGAAAAGGCCCCGTGATCAAACTCTCTCACAAAGTACCGGTATGATATCACGCCTTTGTAAACGCCAGACAGACAGACAGAATACCGCATCTTTCTATTTCTGCTGTAAAAAGTACAAGCAAGCAAGTGGAAAAGAGAAAAAGAGAAGAATCGAAAAGGGGGAAGGGGGGGAAAGGCTCCTCCTTTGGTATCATGGACTAATCATTGCCAAATTCACCAGACTGCGGTGAGTTAAGCTGTGGTACCACAGCTAACTCCAGCCAAGTATGATAGGCTGGGAAGCTAGGCGAGAAGCACTGAGTACCGCAGTAGGTGGTACATAACTCGCTCTAGCTCGCCGATAGACACGGTGGGTAAAGTTGGGTCCGTACCTCTTGGGTTGCATATGTAAGGTAGGGAGGGATTTCCTAAGATTATTGACGTTTAGGATTCATCGAATATAAGTAGTTATGATACCACACCCCACTCGAGCATTCGTAGAGAGATGGATAGATGGGGAATTGGCAAAGTGGGAGAGAGAATCACAGAGAGAACCAAACTTGAAACCAAGCATCGCCTATCCCCAAGTCTATACTAAGAGTTTACCCCCGACAAAATGGTCGCTAGGGAAAAGAAAGGGGAAAAGGGGGGGATAATTGGATTATAGAATATAAGACAAAATATTACGGTAAGTACGAGTACTAGTGGGTCAATGATTAACCAGTTGGATCCGTAGGCTTAGGATAGGGAGGGATGCACAGATTGGTTTGTCGTTGCCGTTGTAGTGGGTCACTCCGGGAGTGTGATAGGCAGACTGTCTTCTCCCTGCTGTGGTAGGTAGTTCCTCTATACATGTTCTGTTGGGGAATGATATATTTGGTCACTGGGTGAGAGTGTATAATATATCGTAGCACGTCTGTAGGCAGTTCAGAAATGTTTGTACAATAGCCTTCCCTACGACATAATTGTTCGCCTATACACCGGTAGAATATCTAAAAGAATACGTATGGAAAAAAGGACAGAATAAGGACCACCGAAGAAGTCAAAGAAGTGACCTGCATATCACTTTTTCATCAGACCAGCTAGTATATCATCGATCGCCTTGTTCTTAACCTGCTCCCCACTTCCCCTCGCTGGGCCCGGCCTCGTGAACGCTTCCGAAAACATAGGTTTTGGGGCAACCATCCCCCTCAAGCCGCCTCTACCTCCGTTACCATCTCCTTGTTGTCTCTCGGAATTCGTAGGCCAACCACCCCAACCCTTCAACACCTTACCCCGGCCGGGGGGAACCAAGCCCATTAATTGATCCCGCACAGACCCAGCATCCTCGATGCCCCAGTGCGTTCCGGGACCCCTACTCCTCATCCCGATAGCCTCCTCGTGGGACACGGCGGGCCTGGCGTCCATCATGATCCGCCCGCGGGTGGAAATGTAGGCGGATCTAGGTTCGTAGTCGCGAACTTGTCTGCGGTCATTATGTATCCGGCCTCTGTCCAAGTAATTATTGTTCTCGCGGAGGATTGCGGCTACACCGCCGATTCCGATGACCGGGTTGGGGAGACCCGAGTTGAGAGACCGGCCAGGCACAGAGCGTGAAGGGCGAGGGCCGTGCTCGGGATCGTGGTGAATGTGTGCTGCCGAGCGGGTGTAGTGCAGCCCCGCAGATGGGTGGGTACGGTAGAGCCTTCCGCTCCTCGGGATATCCAGGAAGTCCGCCACCAGGCTCAGGAACTTCAGCGTGTCCGCCCTCAACTTGACCATGTTCACTTCTGTTTTTTCTGCCTTCCCATTGGTGGTAGCAGCGCTTTCGTACACCCCGCCCGCCTCCGCCATGCGCGTTGCGACGAAAGCTTCAAATTCTTTCCGTCGGGGCCTCACCTTCTTCAGCACGTACCGTTTGAACTCGTCCGCCGGCATGTCTAGGAGGAAGGGACCGAGGTACTTCCACTTATAACCCTCCCCAGAAATGACGTTGTCATCGAAGACGGATTCCAGAGGGCGTGTGGCAACGCTCAGCTCGTCTATTAATGCGGGGCCCTTGACCAGGGGCATGTCTATCTCCTGCCACTTCTTCAACGTGAGGACGTCGTCGTTGGCGGATTCGAAAGTCATGAAGCGCTCAATTGTGTCCAGCTCTGTCACTCGCATCGTTGTATGCGTGATCTTGTGCGGGACGTCACGCTTCAGACCCCAATTACCGCGGACCCGAGAAGCAGTCGGGGCAGTTATTGCTTGAACAGTTGGGTATGGTGCTGGCTCTTGGTGGCCCAGGCGGAGGGTTAATGGCGGGGGCAGGGGCTTTGGCATAGCGAAGAGCCGCGATTGGCGGAGGATTTTGGCCCCCGGGGACGCAGCTTTGGATGCCATTCTGAAGGTCAGTCGCTGGTTGTTAAATTGGCCGCGGTGGTATCATTGGGCATGTCTTGACTTGGTGGAAAAGCTTGGTAGTTAAAGGAGGGTAACTTAGACTTCGCCAAGACTAGTTTTCACGAGTGAGGGCTGGTGAGGACTCTGCTAACGGAAACATTTTCCCGCTGGGTATTTTTGAGAATAATTTGTTTCAAATTCTAGGGCTCGTTGCTATAGGCTTAGCTATGTATGTACTTGGCTTGGGTTGAATTATGCAAGATAGACTCATAAACCATCACTCGTCCCAAGAATCCCTAAGAAGCTCAAGCCTCTGTAGCCAGTGTTCTATAAGTATCCCTCGTTTCTTCCTAGAGGGCGAATATCCACCCTAAACAATACAGAGTGGGCCAATATTTCCACTTCATCTAACCTAACCTCACGGTTTTGTACCGGATTTCAGTAACCCCCGACTGATGAACACAAGGGCAGGTAAATACCACAAGACGAAGGCAACCTTTCTTTCAAGAAGCATGCTACTCTCCTCCTAATGACCTCATGCCATTGCATGGAGGGTAAATGGGCTCATTCAAAGACACAGCATAGGCAATCCCGCATCTACATGTAGCTAGCTAGGATGACCTATTACTGATACACGATCGCCCTAGGCACTCCCCTTGAATACACCCCTTAACATAGAATGAGAAGGAGATTGTAGAAAAACTCTATGCAAACCTACTTCGTAGGTAATCCACCAAACTTATTATGCCAACATTCCCATTACCAAACTAGCACATTCCTAACTCCAGTATGGCACATCCTCCAACAAATCACGGTCATGGCAACAACCCCGCACTCATAATGGGCTCACTCAATAATTCTATCAAATATCAACCGACGTGCCGCTTGGTACGATGTGAGTTACAGTCCTTATCCCTAGAAGTTGATTCATCCTAAGCTCGATATCCTCCTCCCTTCTAACCCACATCTTCTCTCCGCCGCTGAAAGGCCCACTATAGTGGGAATCGCGCTCAACCCGCGAAGGGTAACCTCATGTTGTGTGTACTTTTCTGGGGGTGCTTGAGAGGAGTGATTTGGATGGTTGAAATGCGGTCTTGGGAAGGCTCCGTATTTGAGAGCGGGTTTTAGGAGTACATTTCTGGCTGTATGGGGCCAGTGGGTGGTTGTAGTATGATAGTTGTTGTAATCAGAGCAGTAGCTGTATGGTTCCTCCAGAGGACTGAAAAGTAAGCGCTAGGTCTGCATTTTCTTTTATAGAGCTCTTTCCTCATCCTCTCCCCTTCGTGGACTCCTTTAATCGCCACTCCACCATATCACGCTCCTACGGCCCACACACCTTCGCATGTGTGAGGTTGAGATCTTAAGGGGCGTTATTTGAGGAGATGGAAAGAGATCTAACTTGGCCAGTTCTTGATACCCTCTACCGTAATACTCCTCCTCCAACTAGACGGAATTAAGATGATGCTCGGGGGCCAACGGCATGGTTTATGAGCAGTACAGGCTATCAAGCCTATTTTTCGCAATTGGCCGGTGAAGATGACAGGTCGCGCGCGGGGCACATACTCGAGTAAAATCAGTCCATGCAGTTGACTTGTTTGGCACAGGACCGAAGCCAGTTTTCATTAGTGCTATAATATTATGGTATGAAAACCAGCCAACCACAGATCAGAACCTTCACTACTAATATATCAGTGTGGACTGCTCAAAAATCCCTTGTGAACGCGATTCAATAACAAAACTGTTTCTGACCATTCTGAATAAACCACCCTCCGGCATGCACGCGATAATGCTCTAGACAGTGGAATTCCATCGCATCCGATCATTACTCACCAATCGCCACCATGCCTGTCACCACCTTAGTCCCATAAGATAAAAAATAAAAAAAATAAAAAAAAAGGTTATGAAAATATACCGCCCACCAAAGCACTCATTTAGGCAATTCTAGCCTACCAATCAAGGGTGCTATCGGTATCTGCCAGGTAGACGCCAAGCCAAGCTATAGAGTAGCGCAATTGCGTGCCCTTTGAAGAAATCATTCCTGGAGGAGCTCCTTTTATAGCATAGTTGTTACCATTTGAAGAGGGTAAGCTCTACTTGTAGGAAGTCAAGTTCAGAATCGAGAAAAAGCATAAGCATGTAAGATGCCGAGTGATTCTATGTGAATGGAGAGAAAAGATAGGGTAACACGAACCTAGGATACATGCAGTAATATGTATGATAGCCACCCAAAGAATTATTTTTTATGTTGCCAGGTGGGGGGCCCCACGTTTGCCTGGCGCAATGGAATTGGATCCCTTTTTTTCTCTCCCACACCAACCACCAACCAACGAGCTCAATTCTCAACTCTTGGTATAATACTTTCATTCTTTTCTCCTTGCTTTAGGAGAGAGAACGATCATGGCTTCACCCACTGCTTCGCAAAAGTACTTGAGCACCCGTGGTGGGTCTTACGGCGTGAGTTCCCCTCCTACCACTAGCAGTCAAAGAACCCCAGACTAATTGACGAGAACAGTTCACCTTTGAAGCCGCCGTGCTCAAAGGCCTCGCCAGCGACAACGGCCTCTTCATCCCCGAGGAAATTCCAACGCTACCCGCGAGCTGGCAAGAAACCTGGAAGACCCTCTCATTCCAGGATCTAGCCTATGAGATATTCTCGCTCTACATTTCCCCGGATGAGATCCCCGCCTCAGATCTACGGGAGCTAATCACACGCTCGTACTCCACCTTCCGCCACGAAGACATCACACCGCTCAATACCATCCTCCCGGATTCAAACCTCCATGTCCTGGAACTGTTCCACGGCCCCACATTCGCGTTTAAGGATGTTGCATTGCAATTCCTTGGGAATCTGTTCGAGTACTTCCTCACTAGGAAGAATAAGGATGTGAAAGAAGGGGAGGGGAAGAGACACCATTTGACGGTTATCGGCGCTACAAGCGGAGATACTGGATCCGCTGCTATCTACGGCCTTCGCGGGAAGAAGGACGTATCAGTATTCATCCTCCATCCGAAGGGCCGTGTGAGCCCGATTCAGGAAGCGCAGATGACGACAGTGCTGGACAGGAATGTGCACAACATCAGCGTCGTCGGAACCTTCGATGACTGCCAGGACGTGGTAAAGGCACTCTTCTCTCATCCCGAATTGTCAAAGTCGCATAACCTAGGCGCAGTCAATAGCATCAATTGGGCCAGGATCCTGGCTCAGATCGTCTACTACCTTCATTCCTACTTCACTTTGCTCAGACGTCTGCCGGGAGGAAATGTACCCATCATTCGCTACGTTGTGCCAACGGGAAACTTCGGCGACGTGTTAGCGGGCTACTACGCTAAAAAGATGGGCCTCCCAATCGATAAGCTCGTCATTGCTACAAACGAGAACGACATCCTAGATCGCTTCTTCAGAACAAGCCGATACGAAAAGCGTCCCGTGCCCCCAGAGGGGGGAGAGGAAGGCGGCCTAGCAGCGGGAGGGGTTAAAGCAACCCTTTCCCCAGCAATGGATATCATCGTATCCTCCAACTTTGAACGCTTACTCTGGTACCTAGCCTACGAGGCTGAAACCCCCAACGCTACCAACAAGGACCAGAAGCGTGCCCAGGCCGGCAGCGTGCTGAACGCGTGGATGGCTTCCCTGAAAAACACTGGCACTACCGCGGTCTCCGAAGATGTGCTCAATATTGCAAAGAAAGATTTTACCTCTGAGCGCGTTAGTGATGAACAGACCGTTCAGACTATACGACATATCTTTACTACCCCGCCCTCCGCACCTTATATTCTTGATCCGCATTCGGCCGTCGGAGTCGCCGCTTCGTTGAGACTTATTGAGGCTTCGCAGACCGCGGGCCAAGAGAACGTCCACCACATCTCATTGTCAACCGCACATCCGGCAAAGTTCAACCACGCGGTGGATTTAGCGCTTGTGGGGGTTAGTGGTGGGGAAGAGGTTGGGGAGTATGACTTCGAGAAGATGGTCAGACCGCAGGAGTTCCTTGGCTTGGAGGCAAGGGAGAAGAGGGTTCGTGGAGTAGAGAGAGCGGATGTGGAGCTTGTTAGACAAGCCATTATCGAAGGGCTAGAGGAGGAAGGGGTTAGGAAGTAGTTTTTCTTGTATATTTTTCTCTTCATTTGTGGCTTTTCACGGAATTGGGTTGGATAACGATAGAACGCTTATATAGTATCATATCTATAAAAACAAGAAAAAAAAGGAATGTTTTGTTTTGGGGAAATGAGAGTGCGATTTCCGCCACGACGCCGACCGCCCATATGCTCCCCACCACCACCGCCAATGACATGGAAGATAGAACAACTTTTACCGCATGTACATAGCAAAAGAAAAGGAAAAGAAAGGGAAAAGGAAAAAGAGCCACTGGGAAGAGACACAATCGCCTTTTAGATTTTCCTAAAAAGAAAGCATTACCTAACCTAACCCTTCATTTTCTCCACCTCGTATGCAAAGTCAAAGTATGGCTTATCAAAATGATGTACACGGACATAACCGTCTTCTCCGCCAGAGGCGTAGCCAACCCCTTGCGGGTGGACAGCAATCTAGAAGAGCAGCGTTAGAACCCGCCTGTAATACTAGGAAATGCTGGGGGGATAATGTACAGTGTTAAGAGGACCGAAATGACCCTTGACACGGCCGATCTCATCCTCGAAGATTTTGTGGTAGAACCTTGCTTCAAATTTACCCTGTCGCTGAGAGGTAGTAGTGACATCACGGGCTTCTTGACCGCCGCCGAGGATAATAAAGTCTTTCTTTGGAGTAAGGGCTGCGGTATTTAGTGGGGTGTCGGTAACATAGGTTTTTAGGACCTTAAGCTCGTTGACATCCAGTATCTGCGACTATCAGTATGCACATAGAAGTACCATGAGAGAAGTGAGGTATGCCTTAGCATTCTTATCCTTAGAGCAGGTAATAAAGTAAGTCCTATCCGGGGCCATCTGAATATCGGTAATCTGCATATCCAGCTCATGGGCCTGGACATCTTTAATAAGATCCCCAGTCTGTACTCAAGGAATCAGCAAAAAAAAGCCCCCAAGAGAGCCCCCCTCACCACCACCGCAGCACGCAATGTCCATACCTTCCCATCGTACTGCGAAACCCTCCCATCCTCATGCCCAGTGATAATGTACTTATTCAGATAACTCCATGCCGCAACCGTAGCTTTACTCTCACGGAAAGTAATCGTAAAAGCGGGCGCATCCACCTGTTCCGCCTCCAAATCAACCGTAATCGGGAATACAACAACGGTTCCCAAGTGTCCCATCCTCTGCTCTGTCACAGCGAGGAGTAGAGTCCCATCCTCGCTAAACTCGACTCGCTTAACGGCAGTTGGGAATTCCCACATTTTCAGCTGCTTTCCCGTCCGTACATCCCAGAGGCGAATGGTATTGTCTGCACTGCCGGTTGCGAGGAGGGTGGTGGTCGGGTCGACGTCGACGGTCCAGAGAGCACCAACGTGGCCGTTGTAGGTGCCGACTCGCTCACCGTTTACTAGAAGATGTTAGGCTCTGGCGGAAAGAGCTTCGGGGAGGGAAATTAAGATACCGGAATACCAGGCACAGACAACGTGGTCCTTCGCCGTTGAGAAAAGTAAATCACCTAGCATCAAGCAATAACATTAGTTTAAACTTCAACTCCCGCAAAAGACGCATAAAGTCTACCATCTTTGTTATATCTATTCCCGAAAACCCCGACATTAGCACCTACCCGCCGCAACTGAACCTCAGTTCCTAGGAAGAAACCTCATACTTGATCTGCGTCAGACTACGCTCCTAAACACCCCGACCTATTAACTCTACCATCCCACGTACCACCAGTCTCTACAGGACAGGCCCAGAGGGAACAACTCACATGTCCTTGGAGTAGTATAGGCCTCATAGCGGATTATCCTTGTAGGTCCCTAGAAGAATAAAAAAGTTGAGTTAAAAGGAAAAATGGTGGGGGGGTGTGCTCGTGATTTGAAGTGTGGGGCAAAAGACTGCGGAGACTGCGGTTGCAGTGGGCAAGGAATTTTTGCCCTGTTGATGGGCAGGGTAACCCGTTTACCAACCCTCGCTTATTCTTGTGCTGGTCTTGAGGGCCACCTCGAGCGAGTCATTCTACTACGGTAGGGCAGAAGGCCCTCATTCCTCCCCATGTGATTTCTTGGAAGATTTTGTTCTTGTTGGAGGCATTAATTATCCCGTTGGTGATGGCAGATCTGAACCACTTTACTTGTACTACGCAGCGGGGCCATATCTTTTTTTCTAAAATAGTTAAAAATACGGCACCGAATATCAGCTGGAATAGGATAGCGCGCAACTTTTTCTCTTCGTTATTACTTACTAATCTAGTGGTAAAGGCAAAAGTATATATATCAAAAAACAAAACCAAGTTCTGATCCTTCCATCGATCACCGCACATCTCCGCTTTCCTCCCTGCAGGTTCCATATCCCAAAACAAAAAAAGAGAAACATTCTGTGTGATCTCTTAACAAAAGAAATGCATTACAAAGACTCCCGCTCTCTTGCGCCTTTAGCTCAATGCCCAACTCTTGTCCTGCCTTCATCTCCATAGCGGTCATGCGTTCCTTTAACAGTCCACGCTCCTTCTCATCATCAACTGAAAACATATTTCCCCTGGTTCCGCATTTTGCATGAAACAAAAGAAACTATAGCATGCCGAACAAAATTAACTGGTTTCCAATATATTTCTTGCTGTTCATACAGACGTAACCCCAATTGATAAATATTAACCGTTAAATCTTACAATTCTCCATCCAAACGATCGAGCTTTGCTAGAGGAACTTAAGATTTGACTACGAGTGATTGAACATGATGGGAATGATTGATAATACAGGTAACCTGATACTGGACGGCTGGGACGGTATTTTTTGTTCTAAGCAACTTCAGGTATTTAGGAAATCAGGGAAGTTAATTAAACCACTGAGACAGTTATAATTTATGAGAAGACACAATCAATGCAACACGCTTTCCCTAGCAAAAAGCAGAAAGCAGACAGAAAGATGCGGAATGAAACAAATAACCAGGGCTAGCTAACTAATCAAATATTACTACCCAATAGGTATCCGCTGCGAAAAAGAAAAAAAAAACATCAGATAACTTCTTCCACCAATTTGCCTTTTTAGGTAAACTCAAATCCCCTCCCCTTATACAGTCCAGCTTCGCCTGGAGAACTAGGGCCACTTTCAACCGTAAAAGTCTTGTCCACATGAAGAGCCAGCGAACCATGCTTGATTGAGTTAATCGAACTCATATCCACCGATTTCCCACGTGGGGGAGGCTTCGAGTTGTTGATCGTGGACCCTTTGGAGCTGAACTGACGAAATCCATCCCTAGGTGTCGATACGGGGCTTGGGGTGTCTGTTTGTGCAGCAGCCCACATAGAGGAAAGTGGAAGTGAGATGACAGTCAGAGTAGCAGTGAGTGAGGACATCCCTTCGAAACCAACTCCGTTTTCTAGTGTTGCGAATATCGCTATTTACCTTTAGTACGGCACAATAATATTTTTTTGGACTCGTGTTGACTCACCAGGCACGATCATGGTCTGACAACCCATGATGAAGATGACTTGTAGAGGACCGAACTTTTGCAGCCCCAATACCTTCCGACGTCGAATAGCGAGAGCCAATTTAAAGACGAAGATAAAAGAGAAGAAGGCGATCGTTCCAGCGAATACTCCTCGGTGGACCTTGTACGCCCATCCATTATATTCCACTCCATGAAGGATTGCTTCCGAAATTTGTATGATAACCGTAAAGAAGAACCCAATAGATATTGACGCAAGGACGGAGGAAACCAAAGTCATTATGGTGTTGAGTTTTGGTGTGGTTGCGTAGACAACTCGAACTTGAATAATCAATGATAGCAGGATACATATATTTAGTATCAACTGAATAATGCCGGCCCAGATCGAAATGAGTTTGTCGGAATAGGGGATATCCTCGTAGTAGTAGGCAACGTAGTTGTATGTCTCGGCCCAGGGACCAACAAAGTAGAGAATTTGGAGAACAGATCGAACGATAACCAAGATGAGGGAGGCGGTGTTGAGGTAGAAGAGAGCACGGCGTTTATCAGGCTTTGTGAGCATTGCCATGATCACGAAGAGCAGGGCGCAAGCTCCTATCTGGCTGGCGAAAACGACGGCGACTCTGACATTGTAAGCGAACATGGCATCCAACTCGTTAAGGCCGACGGTGACGGTAGACCCGTCGGGATTGAAGAGGGTGATATTTTGTTTATGGGGATTGAAGCCGGGCCTTTGGTAGACTGGAATCTGTTCCATCTCGGAATTTAACGTGGCGGGAGGAGGATTGACGTATAAAGGTGGGAAGAAGAGTAGTTGATATTTCGTTATCAAAGAATGCGCTTTGGAAAGAGCTGTTTATTGAAAGGATGTTGATGAGGGGATTTTAGAAGAGGAGCCATCCCCCTAACCTTTATGTGCGAAAAATTCTCTCAAGGGACAATCGTAGCACAGTGCAAACGGGCAAGAGCAGATGCGGAGGACCATGAATAGCAGAGGACCGGCGGGATAGTATTTCGTTGCAAGCTTGAATGAAACCAAAGTCATTGTCTGTTGGAAAAAGCTTGAGGGCCGCTCGGGCACTATGGCAGTGGTAGATTGATTGTGGTTGGCTGGAGGTTGAAGGCACTAAAGAACAATACTAAGAGTTGATATTGTTCTTCACGGATGTTCAACTGCGAGACACAGCCCTAGGTATTGTTCCCTGTACTAGCACAGTGGTCCTAGGGGACCGGTGACCCGTTGGTTCTAGGGCTTACTCAATCGGGACATGGTGAAAAGGAGGGTGAATTATAGTACAATTTTGAGTTCCCCCTGGTATAGAATATTGTCTACTCGAGAGATATATCCTGTGATGTATGCAGCGTGCTGGTATACGGTAGCTACTCGAGTACTGTGCAGTACAGTCCCCAAGCAAACTTTTTTTCGTGCAAGACAGGGACTATTTTTACAGGCTAACCTAAATTAACTGTTGACTAGCATCTGGTGTAACTTAGAAATAAACTATCAACTGGGTGTGCGAGTATGCAGGGGAATTAAGAGATGCTCTACGCAAGAGTGCCTCAACTACTGGCGCAGTACTCGTAGTGCTGGTAGGGAAACCACCTGTCCATCGCACTAATTCTCGAATAGTCGGGAGGGAGAGTATATCTACGCTCTACTGCTACTACTATCTGTAGCCATAAGTGAAAAACGCCGAGGACAAACATACACGGGTCGAAGAGAAAAGCCCTTACTTTCTATTTTATAGTAAAGCTAATCGGCTCGGGGAATTTCGATCAATGATTTCCAAGCCCGAGCAGGCAAAACCTGACATAAACACCTGACCAATATTCCTTAGCTATCTATATAAGAGGTTGAATTTCAGTTGACGCTCGGGAAAGCCTACTCCTACCGTATACCTGGGCCCTCTCTTAAAAGTGGGATACCGTCGATGGTTTCTTTCTCTTTCTATCATCCAAAAGAAAACGCGATATTTCACCCACAGCGAAGAAAGTAAGGGGTTGTTTGGCGCGCAAACTTTTGTGAGGTCAGCAGTGTTTGGCAGCGCATTGTTTGAAAGGCAGAATTTGCAAACCTTAACAAAAATTTAATGGAGTTAAAAACATGGTAATGTAGAGTTTATGAAATATTTAAAAAGGGTTGTGGCTGGTATGATATTATATATCCCAGTGTTTGCTGGGCTGTTTTTACCAAGCATAAATAGCCACAAAGGTGTTTAGCAATGCATGATACCTTACAAACTACGATACAGCCTTACAAAATATAATTTAAAACCCTTGTGTTATCATCATAATAATATTATTATTATCATCATAATGCCGGCGCTGTACAAACGTTAGCCCCAAAACAGCCCCCAATATGATACCTTAACTTCGAGGCAAAAACACTGCCCTCAAAAATCTTAAAAACCTAAACGTTCCCTTTAAAAATAGGTCAGGTCAAGGGGTATTTGTTTATTTCTATTCTTATTATACCATACCATTGAAAGTCCGGGAGAAGGATTAGACAGAAAACATGCGATTTGTGTGAAAATGGATCTCCGGTCGTTCCTCACAATGCGCAATCCCGTCAGCAAAGTCGCCGCGGAAGGAGAGGTGCCGGTATAGTACTGTGCTCGAGTACTATGGTAGGGTCTTAGTGGAAATGAAAGCACCAATAGCATTATCATATAAGGCATTGCCAAATATATGGACCAGCACCGTAGTCCAAACTATAATATGTTGAGTAACTTGCCTGTCAGCCTGAAGCCTACCAATGACACTTGTCTAGTACTACTCGAGGTATGAACAGGACTACTATGTTGCTTTCGTACCTGATCTGGGAAAGAGGTATGATATTGTAAAAACTGATGTAATTGGGCCTCAGGCCAGTATCAAGTTGCATCTCCCAGCAAGGCTGGTCGTATGATATCTTTATTTTTATTTTTAAGCCCTGTTTTGCACAGTGCTTCTCTCCCCCCAACCCAAAGGGAACTTCTGCGCTACTTAGCGCTAGACCAGGTCACCGGTATTCTGGTTTTTATGGAATGAAGTTTAGGCCCTGCATTCCTACCATAGCACCGCTATCTTCGTGTTAGTGCTTCGGTTGCCGCCAAGACCCGGCAACAATGCGTCTCTTAAAGAACCTGGCGGATCAGGCTGTCAACAAGCATTGCCTCCACTAAGAGCAGATTTACTGAACATTTTTGAGCTAAGTATGTGTATATACTTTTGTGGGGTTTACGATAAGTGAGTAACCCGAAAGTAGAGATATAATAATACCAGTATCATATGTACAGTATTGTGGTTGTCGCCATCATGTATTATTGCATTAGGGTGCGAGGAAGAGGCTAAAACCTTGATAGTGCTCTTCTATCATACCGGTATCGTATCATACAGTACGAGTACCTGTTATGAAGATGTGGGAGCGGCTGCTACCGGTATCGACAGCCCCGTTGACGCTTGCTGCTGATCGACCCGTACCGGCAAGCCCGTTTCACGCAACCGAGCCACCAAGAATCAAACTCAAGCTAGCCACGTGACCTAGCCCCACAGAGCCCTGGTCAGATCAGGCTTGGCACGAGTCGCGTCCTGGGTCAACAACCGGCCGCTGTCTAACTCCGCGCATCATCCACATCACCCCTCAAGACCCCTACAGGACCCCGCCGTTCACATCCCTCCCACCTACCCTGACTCCCCACAGCGCCTCCACTACTACGAGCACTGTGAACTCCATCATTAGCTTTATATTATACCCAGCTCTTCTATTGTAGTGCCCCTTAGAATTCATTGAGCCTTCTCTCCGCTATTTCCCTCCTAAATCGCCTAGCCATATGATGGCAGCCCGCAATCGCCCTAGAGCCCCCCTGAAAGAAGAAGTCGATGCGCACGAGGAGCGCGATCTCTGGACAAAAATCGTGAAAGAGCTCCAGGAGCTCCGGCGCATGTCCGACCGCGTCCAAGAGCTCATAGCCGAAATCGGGGGGGAGGAGGAACGTCAGGCAGAAGCCGGTTAGTTCAATACTTCTAGCTGGAATTCTGATATTGCGCATGGTCTCTCAATTTATACACACTGGGGCCTTTCTCGTCCGATATCGGCGCCATTTGCTAACCTCGTTTGCAGACGTATCTCTGGAGGACCTAAGGCTTCTTAAGAAATTATATACAGAGCATTATGACCTTGCGGAGAAGGAGCAGCGGTAGGCAGCGAGTGCGCTCGGGCTGCTATATAAAAACTAACGGAACTTTAGGACCCTACAATCCGTTTTAGAGATGAACGATCTCCTCATAGCTCTAAGGACTGCTACAGAAGGGGGCGATAGAGGAGGTAAGAAATTTTGATTCTTCTTACTGTTCACCTTCCCACTTTTGTAATTATTGGCTTGCACCACCTTTATGTTGTGTGTGTTAATTATATTTCTCCTCATGGTGTTTCCCTGGTTTTCGGTACTTATCTGGCCCTCGGCCTCCTCGTGCTATTTTCTTCATGTTTTCTCGGGTTGAGCTTACCATCTACTCTCTATCCATAGGCGAGAAGAAACGAAAGCGCAAACTTGATGACGCTGTTGCTGCTGATAGCCCATCCAATCGAAATATCAAGGTTGCCAGAAGCATGTCTGCGGCGCCCGATGCACACAATGGCCTCCAGAAAGATTCCGAAGTCGCATACCGTCTGCCGAAACAAAAAAATGCCGAGGGTATGTGGATCCAATGCATTATAGTTGGTATTGTTGGGGATGGGAATAAGCGGAAGTATGAGATCTCCAAAACCACCGTTGCACCGTGTCCGAGGAGCATTGTTCACACTGCACTCCGTTAGGTATGAAGTACAGGATCCGGAGCCAGACGAGGCTGGAGGTCATGGGACTACATATAGGGCTTCTGCAGGTGCATTGATCCCAATCCCTAAGGACTCTGCTGGACTGTCACCATACCCAGTTGGCAAGCAAGTTCTTGCAAGATACCCGGAAACAACAACCTTCTATAGAGCTGAAGTGATGGGAACAAAAGCAAGTTACCCGTCCCGCGGCCCGCTGCGTGAATGAAACTAACATTCGGAATAGAGAGATGGCACATGTAGACTGAAGTTTGAGGGCGAGGAAGAGGTTGGAAAGGAAACCGAGGTCGAACGAAGACTTGTTTTGGACGTCGGAAACAAATAGTCATGGAGCAGTGGTGACAGCCCCCCCCAAAAAAAACCCCCCCACCAAAGGCAGACTTCCTAGTGACGGGTTCTCCCGGCACTGGGTAGGCGGATGGATACTCTTTATTTACCTTTTCGGCTCTCGTTAGGAATTTCTTGATGCTCTTCTTTATGTTTTCTTTCCTTTTGATTTATGTTTTCGGTGGGACAGGACGGAGTTTTTGGCATGTATCATAAATTGCGCCACTTCTTGTAAAACTTCACCGGGTGATTAGTTTCAGCAATACCACACAAGCACCTGACTGAATAGGTTCCGACATATATTTTTCGTACCCGTAAATGCATATATACCCCTGACACCACAACATCATCAGACGGACACTGTCCGAACATGCGTACCGTATCAACGGGTGCCGATGCGAGTACGAGTACAGTACGTGCTTATTATGTACTATGATACAATGTCGGATATTTATTTTGACCCCTGTCCCACAATGCCAACGTCCTCATCGCCCTTCCCCGGCTCGGCCCTGGAGCCGAAGTCCATCCTCTTCGCCGCAAGCTCAGCGGCCGCCCTCTCCCGCTTGATGCGAATACCATCTTCCACAGGCTTCAGCAAATTCTCCATCCCCACTCCCAATCGCACGTTCCTGTCGTTCTGCGATCTAAGCTCCGCGTGTCTCTGTCGCAAGGCTGTGAGCAGTACTTCCATTCTGCCCAGTATTTCCCCGCACACACATGCATATTCCACGTCAGCTATGATTTTATTTTTATTTTTATTTTTATACCCCCATTCCTATCTATCTTGAGCGGATGGGTTATGTAGATCAAGGTGGCTTATCTCTTTCAACGATTGGAGCGTAATGGGATGTTGGATCCATTTTTTTCTTTCTTTTTTTCCCGTCTTCCTTTTGGTTGCCGGTATGTGAGGTTGTTTTTGTTTTTTTGGTGCAGTAGGGGAGGTGAGTGTGGATGGACGGATGGATTCTTGGATGTCGTTGATGGATGACGATGGTTGGGTGGATGGGATGGGATGGGATGTGTGGATGGATAGATTGTTCGGACCTGCAGGTGGGGTGTGCTTTTTTGTTTGGATAAATGAGGGTTGAGGATTTGGGATCACGATGACGATGAAATAGATGGGAGTGTTTTTTTTCTTTTTCTTTTTCTCCCTTCTCTTTGCTTTTGCAACTGCGCGCTGTGCCTCCCGGCTGCCGGGTCGCTGAGGTCGCGTCCACCCTAGACCTCGTAAGCCCTCTTGCAACCAAACCTACCACAACACAACTACACATAACCAACAAACCGTTGTTAAGTTACTGTACAGTAGATTCAAAAAAATCGGTATTGATGTATGATCCTGTGCCGCCATACTTTTACCTCTGAGCCCAAGGACCCGTTATTGTGGATATGGTAGTTGTCACTGAGGCTTATGAGACCTTGTCTCTCGGGAGGTCTTGGTCTACTCGAGCACCAATAAGTCTTTGTTTAACTTGATGTTACATACTGTCTTGTACTATGACATATACCGGCATAGTTGTGTCAGTTGGTATATTCGAGTGCCGGATCTATTGCGGCACTCGCCGTCGCCCTATTGCAATACGGGGGTATCATACCTGTATTCCAAGAGTTACAACAGGCTGTCCTGGATAATAATTGAGTCCTAGCTCTGGGGGGGGGGGGTTTCGATGATTGACGGGGGAAGCATTTTTTCTTGTGAACTAGAGACACGCGGCCACAAGACCCCTCTCCTCGAATCAGCTCAAAGCTGTCTCACGGAATGCTTGCTTTTCTATTGTGCCCTGGCCGAGCATATTGCTTTGCCCGAGGAGGTTCTGCCGTGCGGGGATGTTTCTCTTTATTTCTCACTGTCTTTATCGTGTGACCTAGACCAACAATTGAGGACTGCCGCACAAGGTCTATAACCTGGCATACAGTACAACCTACCTACCCCGGCCTCAGATAAAGCATCGGTAACTTCACAGCGGAAGCAGCTTTTCTATTCCCACGCCAAACAAACCTTTCGTCTCTGCAAGAGTTCGCTCGGTCGGTTGAGGGGAACCTCGGCTTGTACTTGTGCTGTTCGCTGCGTTTGTCACCGGACTCTGGAACTGTTGAGCCGCTCCGCCACACGTGCCAGTACGGCACCCTCCTAGCCCTTTCTTCAGGCCCTGCGTTTGCCTTTTTAGGGTTAAGGATCCGCTATCTTCTTCCTACCTTTTACTGTGAATTGCTTGCTTGCTCTCTGCGTGCTACCGACTTGGAATTTCCTACCTCTTTTACATACCTGCCCATTTGTCGTATCACCCTTCTCACACCTTGTTGCCGTTTTGCCCGTGGAGACCGTGTTGCGGTTCGACTCTAACCCGACGCTCTGGAGAATAACCGTTAGACCAACCTCGTGCCAGCTGCTGTTCTGTACTCGAGTGCTGAGTAGATAAAACCCAGGATTCTCCTCAGTCCAACACCTACCATTGCCAAGGTGTGTCGGTACGGCCCTCTCACGCCCCCCCACACGTACACACACTACTTCTGCTATTGTGGAGTACCGGTACCGGTACTGTGCTGGCACTCAGGCTACAATACCCTGCCGTGCTTTACCTGCTAGCTACTGCGGTATAGGAAAATCGTAACACCCGCAAAGGAATAGGGGCAAAGATAACTCTTTCTTCCCTTTCCACGATTTGATTGGAGAACTTCCATCTCTTGGCCCGAGCAAATCATCCTCCTCCTCAAAGGGGATAATACTAGTGTCGTTATTACGTTGTTGCGAGTTGCTCTTATTCGTTGGGATTTTCAGGGGCAAGAAAAAATTGGGGGCGTTGCCTTGGTTTTTGGGTTGACAGGGGTACGACGACCTGTAGGCCAGTTCCCCAAAGGGCCACGAACTCTCTCTTATTTTCTTTCCTTCCCTTCCCTTTCCTTCACTGCCTCAGAATTGGGTTCATTCACCACCACCTACACTGCATTGCACAACACACCGATTGTCGCAATGCAGCTTCCACTACTCCCTACGTCCTTAACGACCAAGAAACCTCCTCCACAATGGGACCCTTTTACTCCTGTGGTTACAGGCCTCTCCAAGAGTGCTTGTATACATCCCATTCATACAATTGTAATAATAGCTCTTTTAGCTTCAACGACCTATATCTCGCTTCTTGAGGATAGTTTGTTTGAGAGAAGTGGAAAGAATTGGTTCGGAGGCGTGAACAGGGGGGCACTTCTTGATGGGAGTGTTCGAGTGGGCCTCGGTGAGGAAACTCAATGGAAATGGAAGGAGATTGGAACTCAGAACATGGAAGATAAGGTGAGTTCTTGTTATTTCTAACTTCAGGCCTTAATTGTCCTTTCGCTAATTGATTGTCTAAAAAATGCATAGTCTGTCACTGAATTGGCTCTTTTGACCCTTTCATTCCCGGTAGGATCAAAGTTTTCGGTACCGGTGCCCGCCAACAGTTCCGCAATCACTCTTCCCTCGGATCTCTCGTCTGCTGTTTATGCCATTCCTCATTCCGAGCTTAACACCTTTGTGGACTCGATTGCCGAATTGCCGGCTGTCGACGGCCTTGATAATCAGGGCCGTCGTCGCCGCTGGATCCAAGTTGGGTTGGACCGTACAAAGAGAGGTTGGGCGGAGAAGGTTCGTGAGTTTATAAATACCCTGATCGGGCTTGTCAAGGTGAGGGATAACTTGGGATCTACAGTTTTTGATGTGTACTAATACGAGCTGTAGAACGCGGAGCCACTTGATATTGCCATTATGTTCCTTGGATATTTGTCCATGCACTTGACGTTTTTGTCATTGTTCATGTCTATGCGGCGTCTGGGATCTAACTTCTGGTTGGCAACGACTGTACTTTTTTCTTCGACTTTTGCCTTCCTTTTTGCCTCTATCGCAACCCACAAGATGGGGGTTCCGATCAACATGATTCTTCTTTCCGAAGGTCTCCCGTTTTTGGTTGTCACTATCGGATTTGAGAAACCTATCATTTTGACCAGAGCTGTTTTGGAGGCTTCACAGAAGAAGGCTAGACAAGCCGGTTCTTCGAGTGGTGCTCCTATCCAGGCTGCTGTTGTGACCGCCGTTCAGGATAAGGGATTCGAAATTGTCCGTGATTATATAATTGAGATCATCATTCTCTCTCTAGGGGCTGCCTCTGGTGTGCAAGGTGGATTACGACAATTTTGTTTCTTGGCTGCATGGATTTTGGCTTTCGACTGTATCCTTCTTTTTACTTTTTACACCGCTATCCTTGTCATCAAGCTCGAGATCAACAGAATTAAGCGTCACGTGGCTCTCCGCAAGGCACTTGAGGAAGATGGCGTTAGCAGGAGGGTTGCTGAGAACGTGGCTAGATCCAACGAGTGGCCCCGTATCAATATGAGCGAGGGAGATTCGAGTGACGCGGGGGATGTCACTGCCAAGGTGGGAGATGCCGGCGTGTTCGGAAACCGGGTTCGGGACTCGAGTGTTGGAAAATTTAAGGTTTTGATGGTCACTGGATTCGTTCTGGTCAATATCTTCAATCTGTGCACTCTTCCCTTCAGGGATAACTCGAGCTCGACGGTTATTGCTACGGAGAGCCAGGCCGCCAATGTTGATGTTTGGGCTCTTGCAGGTGCATCATTGGACAGTATGATTTCTGACAAGGTTCCAATGGTCATTACTGTTTTGAAGCCTATCGAATACGAGCTTCGGCACTTGAATGTGGAAGTTCCCCCCTCAGCGACTGGCGGTCGTGGCTATGACTCCAGCTATTCCTTTGATGGATCTGACCTCTTTGTTGAGGGAATGGGAGGCAGGGTAGTTGAAAGCTTGCTGAAGAGCTTGGAAGACCCAGTCTTGAGTAAATGGATTTTTGTTGCGCTTGCAATGAGCTTGGTTCTTAATGGATACTTATTCAATGCTGCAAGATGGAGTGTTAAGGAAACCGGTCATAGTCAGGAGTATGAACCCAGCACTATAGCCAATGGCTCGGCCGACAGTGCTTTGGCACCTGTCGTTGTCGAGAGGATTGTTCCAGTCAACTGCACTTGTGGCGGGGGAGCCGGAACTCGGCACAGCATTGAGAACGGGTTGCCGATTGGGGAGACTGCGGACGAAGTTGGTAGAACGCTTACTGAATGCGAGGAAATGCTCAAGGAAAAGCGCGCCAGAGAACTCAACGATGCAGAGCTTGTGGAGTTGTCTCTCCGCGGAAAGATCCCCGGCTATGCCTTGGAAAAGACTCTTGCGGACACTGGTCGCGCGGTCCGCATTCGACGATCTGTCATTTCAAGAACACCTGCCACTATGGACAAAACTGGCCTTTTGGAACGCTCTCTTCTCCCACACGAGCATTACGACTACGATAGAGTTCTTGGTGCTTGCTGTGAAAACGTTATTGGTTATATGCCTCTTCCCGTTGGTATCGCCGGTCCTTTGAACATCGATGATGAAATTTTCTATCTCCCTATGGCTACAACCGAAGGTGTTTTGGTCGCCAGTACTTCCCGTGGATGCAAGGCTATCAATGCCGGTGGCGGGGCTGTTACCGTTTTGACCGGAGATGGAATGACTAGAGGGCCTGTTGTCGAATTCCCGAGCGTTCGTAGAGCTGGTGCTGCCAAGAACTGGATTGATTCCGAGGAAGGACAGAGGAGACTCAAGAAAGCTTTCGACTCTACTTCTAGATTTGCTAGACTTCAAACTATCAAGACCGCTCTTGCTGGGACCTATCTTTTTATTAGGTTCCGAACCACTACCGGCGACGCTATGGGTATGAACATGATTTCTAAGGGAGTCGAGTATGCCCTGCACGTTATGAGCACAGAATGTGGATTTGATGACATGTTCATTGTCTCTGTTTCTGGAAATTATTGTACCGACAAGAAACCCGCCGCTATCAACTGGATTGAGGGACGTGGCAAGAGTATCGTTGCTGAGGCTATCATTCCTGCTGCTGTTGTCAAGAGTGTCCTCAAGAGTGATGTCGATGCTTTGGTTGAGCTGAATATCTCCAAGAATTTGATTGGTAGTGCAATGGCCGGAAGTGTTGGTGGCTTCAACGCTCATGCTGCTAACATCGTCACCGCTGTTTTCCTGGCTACCGGACAAGATCCCGCACAGAATGTCGAATCCTCCAACTGTATCACTGTTATGAAGAAGTAAGTCTTTCCATTCGTCCCCCACAACTCGATATTTATCCAACATTTCTATAGGACTGCTGAGGGTGCTCTCCAAATCTCGGTTTCTATGCCTTCGATCGAGGTTGGTACCATCGGTGGCGGAACCATTCTCGAGCCTCAGGGTGCCATGCTTGACCTTTTGGGTGTTCGCGGGGCCCATCAGACCAACCCCGGAGATAACGCTCGTAAACTTGCACGGATTGTTGCTGCTGCGGTTTTGGCTGGAGAGCTCAGCTTGTGTTCAGCTCTTGCTGCGGGCCATCTTGTGAAGAGCCATATGGCGCATAACAGAAGTGCACCCACTTCCCGTGCTACTACTCCTGTGCCCGCCGAAAAGGCTCCGCTCGCGGGACTGACTATGACTGCAATGAGATAGAAGTTTGAAATACCCACCATGGCACGAGCGGGGGCGTTGGCGTATTGCTATATTTTACCGGATCATCTGCACCGGATCATGTTTCTTTCCTTTTCCATATTTTTTCATACCAGGAAAAAGTAGAGGGTTCAACCACGGGCTAATTTTCCTTGTTCCTTCTTATGTTGAGCATTTTTACACAGCACGTGCACAGGTTGTTAGTCTTCGCTGGGAGCAAAGACCTTGAAAATGGGAGTTGAGATGGTATTCTATTTCTGCTGTATATGTTTTCTTTTCTTTTCTTGATAGAGATGGACTAGCTCCAGTATTTAATATCCAGGGGGCGAGGGGGTTAGAATAGTTTCATGTTGGCAAGTGGTTTGTGAGCCACGAGCTGTGAAGGGATTCTGGGAGCATTGGATATGAATTTAACGACGTGGCATACGAGCGGGGTTTTAATATATGATACCGTGGCGAACATTGCAATAATATCAGCTCATGACTTGCTGCTCTATCTGTGGAAATAGTGGGATATTGAGAATGATGTGGGGCCATTGAGTGTTAAGTGATATGTGCCAACGCTTTACTACCCCGTACGATACTAGGAGGTCGTCAACGGTAAGTGTGGGGATTTAGGTGGGGCAATGGACATAAGTACGGTACAATATATGACATTGTTAAAGCAATTTGAGAAGGTTGAGGAATGTTCGTAGTGCCACCGGAATTCATATATGTTTGAATGAATTTGTTCGTTATAGTTTACCAAGAGTTGCCACTTCTATGGCAATCACTTGTGCTGGTTGGCCCATCCAAATCTTTAATTGTTCATTTGTGGAGCTGCCAAAGTTGCTTGTCCCTCCCTAACTCGCAAGGGCATTAGGATTGCCAAGACCTAAATTAACTAATTTGCCCCACCTTGAAAGGGCATAGCTGCCAAGATATGTATACAGAGCCTCAAAAAATTATGGCCAGGACAGTTTTCAAAGATCTTCTTCCCCCCACCATCGAGAAACTTTCCCACGAAAAGATCTCGGCCACACCCCTTTCACAATCACGAATAATGACACGGACAGCAACGGGGCCCGCCACCACCAGGAGGGGTGGCGGCACGAAGCCTACGAAAAACCACACCTTCCAATCCTTCACCCAAAAACTACAAAACCTCAAAATCGATCCAATAAGAAAGGTCCGCCGCCGAGTACAAGACGAAGGCTCGGAGAGCTCGTTCTTCCACAGTGCGCTGGAGAAATGGATCGATTTGAATTTATCCACTACGTTCGTGGAATTGTTCGTGAGGCCGGTGCGGCCGCTCTCGGAATCCCTGCCGCATATCTTGCATCACAAGGAGAGGATTTTCGGCCTACTCGTCGACGGGATCAAGACTAGGGACGTCAATGCGCTCGAGCCATTGCTGGACCTGCTCACGCAGTTTGCCCATGATCTGGGGGTGGAATTTCAAGGGTTTTTTGAGGAGAGCGTGGGGTTGTTGGCGGCTTTGGTTGCGGAGGGGTTTGTGGAGGCACAGGTGGTCGAATGGGCGTTTGGAGCGTTGGCCTATCTGCTAAAGTACCTTTCTAGATTGCTCGCGGGGGACCTCAGGCCGCTGTTTGGCGTTGTCAGGGGTATGCTTGGCCGGGGTGGTGGGAGGGAGTTTGTGAGGAGGTGTGCCGGCGAAGCTGTCGGGTTCCTGATTAGGAGGGTTAAGGTGGGGGTGGTTAGGGATTTGGCCAGGGCTGTGCTTCAAGACCTTCGGGAGTGTGAGGGGACTTGGGTTCCTGGGTATATGGAGGGGTTAATGAGGCTGTTTAGGGAGGGGTGTGTGGTAGGTTTTTTTTCGTCCTTGGAGTGAGAAGGGGTGACGGAGGTGCGAATGGCTAACTGGAATTTTAGGGCGTTGATCGGGGGTTACATTCTAAAGCGCCAATAGTGATAGAGTCACTAATACAAGTCGCTAAAGAAATGGGCGAAGATATTGATGGTCGATGTTTCAAGATCATTCAAGGAGTTTTGATATCACTCATTCACCATACTAACGACCAGACCTTCCGTCCAGCTCTACAAGCCATATATGCCGTCAACAATGCCAATGACGAACTAAGCACTCGCATGTCCGCACGCCTCCTCTACACGTGCTTCACCGTCCGGAAAGGAAGCCGCATCTCGGACTGGAGCATCGCCGGCGAAGTCGCGGTCGCAAATGTTCAGGCCACTATGAAGCTTTCGGATAATAGCAGTGGAGAGAAGGTTAAGGAGACTATGTGGGAGTCTCTCAAGGCTGTAGCAATGGTGATGCAGACTGCTGATATGGAGGCCATGATTACCCAACTCGGACAAATAATGGACTCTGTTAGGGGGTTCCGGGACGGGCAGCTATTCTTGCCGTTTTGCGAGTTTTTGGCGGATACGGGGGTGGAGAGGTTTAGGATTTTTATGTTGCCGTATTTTCAGAGGTATGCTATGAGGGCGAGTTTACGATTCCAAGTGCAATGCTAAGGATTGGGGTATTAGGTTTCTTACTACCAGGTGGGCGGCCGCAGAAGATAATTTACTATATTTAATTCCGAAATTGGGGGCGAATGGATCACTCGTCCCTTCTGGGGACTCCGATAGGATTCCCATGGCGGGAGTTCTGGGAAGCGAGTCCCCGGTAGTGGCTGGGGCAATCGGTAATATTCAAGGGTTTTGCGAGAACATTGAGGGCGGCGGCAATCTGGACGCTTTGAATGCTCGGGCCACGAGGGTTTGGGGGTATCTTAATGTCATTCTTGCGCTGTCGGGTAGTCTTCAAGGAGAGCAGCTTCCTGGTGGCCTTGTTGATGCTTTGGAACAATTGCTCAATAGCTTAATTTCGTTACCTGGGAATACCGATTTCGCAGCGTTGACGGGAAAGGTTTTGACAGTGTCCTCTAAGTACCCACCAATAAGATCGTGGAATCTGGAAGAACAGCTAGCTATGACATTCCCGAAATTAGCAGATAATGCAGTATTCCTTCGGGGCGTCGTCGACTTTTTCTCCCTCTCGACGACCAAGAAACCTACAGACAAGACTCTCACCCCCATGGTCGATAAACTAATAGTCAACCTCTCTAGTTCCTCTCACGATATACGCTCGTATTCGCTACAGTGTCTCGAACTCCTCCACGTTGCCAAAGGTTCCCGGAAGCAAGTCCCAAGTGTCATCAGCACCGCACAAATAATCGAGAACACACCATTAGAAATCTCCAACGCAAGGAATATATCTCTCTATGTCCGAAGATTGGCAGGCGAGCATTCTTCCGTCGCAAAAGGGTCTTGGGAGAGTAGGATTGTGCCGTATTTCTGTTTTGGTTTGTTAACGGTGCACTTTTCGCCGGTGTGGGATGATGCTGCGACTACACTTTCGAAGGTTGCTGAACGGGATGAGGAGATGGTTGCTATGCTTGCATTTAAGTGGTTGGAGAGTCAGCATGGGCCGTCCCCCGAGGCAAGTGATAGCGGAGCGAGTGGGAGTGGGAGGGCCCTGTTGCACAATTTTGAGTGCTCGAATTTGAGTATGATCGAAGAGGTTGCGGGGAAGTGTGTTGTGGATGGTTTTGAAGCTGTGGCGGATTTGGAGAGGAAGTATGCTGAGGTATATTGACTTCTTGATGCTCCGGGGAATGTCTTTGTCTAATTCCTTAGGGCTTGGAAACACCGACGTTGTCTACCTCGGTAGCTCGGATGCAGGCTTTGAAAGTCCTCACCGAAGTGCCGCGCATTGCGGAAAAACGGAGCAGGAAATTGGTACCCATGTTCCTTGAGTGGTCCACCTTTGAGGACACGGAAGACGGCGAAGATGGAGGAGAGACCAAAACTCCATCTAAATGGCTGAGGAAAGAACAGTTCGCTATGTTAACATTGTTCACCAAATTCACAAACCCTCGATCATTATATAAATCTGATGCAGTATATTCTGCACTTCTATCTCTCCTGGCCTCTGGAGATCCGAAGGTTCAGGCACTAGTCCTTATGTGCATATTTACTTGGAGGATCCCCTCTATACGAGAATACGAAGATAATCTTAATAACTTACTCGATGATACAAGGTTTCGTGATGAGATCACTCACTTTGTCCAGATCGACAAGGATGAATCCGTGATCCAGGATGACCATCGAGAGAAGCTCATGCCAGTCCTGCTACGATTACTCTACGGGCGCAGTTTATCCAGGAAGAACGCAACTTCCGGAAAGAAGGGCATGGAATCTCGGAGGACAGTTGTTCTAGCTTCCCTAGCAGACTTTCAACAATGGGAGCGCGAGCTATTCATTGACATTGCGCTTGGAAACCTTGCAGAGGTATCTAAACGATTCGTCGAGAAGAGCTCAGAGAAGTACATCCTTCATATAGAAGCACTCGGGACTGTGCATTTGTCGAACAGGAAGCAGATGGGTTTCGTGAGGATGACTGAAGACATGATCCGCCAGTTGGGCTCCACACTTTTGCCGTTTATGGAGAAGATTCTGGATGGTTTGCTATATTGCCTGGTCATGGCTACAAAGACCATTAATTCCAGGGATGATGCCACAAATGAGGAGGGCGATGCTACTGTAGTGAAGGCTGCTCGGGCGATTCGCCAGGGAGGGTTTAAGTGTTTGGGTGCGTTGTTTAATAGTTGCCCTACGTTTTCATGGTCACATTATATGCCGACTATATTCGATGAGTTGGTCAATCCCCGACTAGACGCTCTCCCGATAGAGACCTCCCAGGATCCTTCCGGATTACTACAGCTATTCTCCACATGGACGAACTCTAAGGACACCGTTATGTTCCTAGCAGACTACAACTTAACAGTACTCTCCAAGATATCAGCATGCCTCGGCAACAAGAGCGTAAAAGATGAAGTCGTCCTGTTCATCATCAAGATGGTCAAACAGATTGTCTCACTCGTGGATTTGGAAGGCGGCGTTAGACCAAGACTCCTAGAACCAAATGTCGACCTCCTATTAGTCAACCTGGGCGACATCCTGCACACGAGCCCGGGTAAAGAAGTTCTTGAGCAGGCTGTTGAAACAATTTCCAAAATCGCGCCATTCGTGTCCAGCGATATGGAGACTACACACTTGGTGGAGGTTTTGGTGTTCTTGCTGGATCAGCCATCGAGGAGGGTCAGTCCTAAGGCCAAGAGCGATATCCTCAAGATTTTATTGCATTTCCTTCCGTTATGTACTATGGAGAAGGGGAGCAAGTTGTATGGAGATACTTTCCGATGTGTGTCTTCTCTATTCGGGTTCTTTAAAGATAGAGAGGGTAGAGAGACATTAGCAGGCGTACTTAATGTATTCGCCGAACGAGACGAGGAGCTCGTCCAAGTCGCGGAATTATCCAGAAAACTCAACTCCTTCTCCAATAGAAGACTCGACGAGCCAGACTTTGAGCAACGCCTTGAAGCGTATGGTAAGATTAACGAAGATCTCTACCTACAGCTCTCGCCGAAGCAATGGGTGCCACTCATATCCAACATGCTCTTCTTCGTTCGCGATAACGAAGAGTTGGCAATCCGCACGAACGCCTCATACGCACTCAAGCGCTTCGCCGAGAGCTGTGGGCAGAAATCTGGGACCGAAGAGGGGGAAGCGTACCTCAAAATCCTGTCAGAAACGCTTATGCCTGCGCTGAGAAACGGCGCTCGCGAGCAATCTGAACTTGTGCGGATGGAGTATGTCATCGTCCTGGCTCACATAGTCAAAGAATGCAGTTTCTGGGAAGAAGTTAGTGACATGAAAGCGCTTCTCGTCGGCGACGACGAGGAGGCTAACTTCTTCAATAATATCCTACACATCCAGCAGCACCGCAGGCTCCGCGCACTGCGAAGACTAGCCATTACCTCGCAGAGAGAGAACATCCAGAGTTCGAATATCGCGCACTTTTTCTTGCCCCTGGTGGAGCACTTTGTCTTTGATCAGGCGGCAGACGCGCACAATCTCGCCTCTGAAGCTGTGGTTGCTATTGGAGCGCTGGCGGAGCAATTGACGTGGACGCAGTATTGTGCACTGTTTAGACGCTATACGGGATACTTGAAGTCAAAACCGGAGTTGGAGAAGATTGTCGTTCGGCTGGTAGGCACAGTCGTAGACTCACTAGCTCGTGCTGCGGTTGCGAAGGAGAATGCTGTTATGGTGGCGAGGGATGGAGATGGAGACGTCCCGATGGGGAACACTATGAATCGGCTTGCCGAGTCGCTGCCGGAGCAGCAGACTTTAGCGGAAGATATTAGCAAGGGGTTCTTATCGTCGTTGAACCAGTACCTGCACCAGAAGGAGGAGTCAACGGTCAGCTTGAGAGTTCCGATCGCAGTTTCGATAGTGAAGCTGCTGAAGCTTATGCCTGATGATATGCTTCGTCTTCGATTACCCCCTGTTCTTACGGACGTGTGCCATATTCTCCGAAGTAGATCTCAAGAATCACGAGATATGACTCGGAGGACGCTAACAGAGATTACTACACTACTGGGGCCGCAGTACTTTGAGTTCGTGCTTAAGGAGCTCAGGGGTGCTCTTTTGCGTGGTTACCAATTGCATGTGTTGTCGTTCACCATGCACTCGATTCTTGTCTCTGTTACGCCGACCTACTGTCCGGGCGCGCTGGATTACTGCGTCGGCCAGATCATGTCTGTTGTCATGGACGATATCTTCGGCGTTACGGGTATGGAGAAGGATGCCGAAGGGTATATTAGTAAGATGCGGGAGGTCAAGAGTAGTAAGAGTTATGATTCCCTGGACCTCGTAGCATCGATGACTACACTCCCGTACTTGGGAGGTCTTATTCGACCGATTAGTGCGTTACTAAAGGAGAATATGAGCCTGAGGATGTCACAAAAGATCGACGAACTCCTACGAAGAATCGCAGTTGGACTACTAAGGAATAAAGAAATTGAGTCTGAGAAGATGCTCATTTTCTGCTACGAAGTTATCCAAGAGGGGTACAAGCAAGACTCGACCGAGCCCCGGGAGAAAGAGGTCGATCCGAAGACGCAGCGGTACTTGGTCAATCTAAAGGTTCCTTCAAAGGCTGCCTCGGGAGTGACTACTTCCTCGCATATGTATAAGCTTACCAGAATTGCGCTGGATATTCTCAGGACCACACTGCAGAAGCATGATAACTTAATGACGCCGAGGAATTTGGCGAACTTTGTTCCGGTGATTGGGGACGCTTTACTATCGAAGCATGAGGAGGTTCAGATTTCTGCGTTGAGAGTTCTGGCGACTATTATTCGAACTCCTCTTCCTGCTATCGACGAGGGTGCGGAGGTGTTTATGGGACAGGCACTAAGCTTTATCAAGTCTTGCCCGTCGATGAATGCAGAACTTGCACAAGCTAGCCTAAAGCTGATGTCGTCTATTCTACGAGAGCGGAGGAATGTCAAGATCAAGGAACGTACAATAGGGTATCTACTCACTCGCGTGAAGCCCGACCTAGAAGAGCCCGACCGCCAAGGCGTCACCTTCAACTTCCTCAAGGCAGTGCTAGCCCGCAAGGTTATCATCCCAGAAGTGTACGACGTCCTAGATGGAGTCGCCGCAATGATGGTCACAAATCAGTCCCGCTCTGTACGGGATCTGGCAAGAGGCGTGTACTTCCAGTTTTTGATGGAGTATCCTCAGGGTAGGGGTCGATTGGACAAGCAATTGGCATTTTTGGTCAAAAATTTGGACTACGTCCACCAATCCGGCCGCCAATCCGTCCTCGAAGCGATTAATCTCCTGTGTGCAAAGGTCGGCGACAGCGTCATCCAGCAGATCCTCGGAACCTTCTTCGTTCCGCTGGTCATGCGCCTGATAAACGACGACTCATCCGAGTGTCGGGAAATGGCCGGCGCACTGCTTAGAAAGGTTCTCGAACGTGCCGACACAGACAACCTCTCGACCTTCACGGGGCTGATGAAGAGCTGGCTGGGCCAGGATCGGAAGCCACTCCTAATCCGCTCAGCGCTGCAAATCTACGGACTGTATTTAGATGCATCGCCAGCCTCCGCGGAGAAAGACCTCCCATTGGTCATTGGAAAACTACAATCCATCATTCAATCACCTAGCACCGACCAAGACGTACACTGGGAGAATCTATACTTCTCCCTGCAAACGTGGGCCAAAATCGTACTGCTCTTCCCAACAACCGCGTTCTCGGCTGATCAGGCGCCTGTATGGGCCTCCATCCACGACTGTCTACCATTCCCGCATGCGTGGGTCCGTCTCTCAGCGGCGCGGCTAACAGGCCTCCTCTTTGCGGAGTACGCCGCCAAAGCTACCCTCAGTACAACACCACTAAACAACGGCGCGGGGCTAACTCTCTCGGCGGAAGCTATGATCCACACCGCGCGCAGAACCTCCTCGTACCTGAATTCTTCGGAGCTGAGCGAGGAATTGGGTCTTCAGGTGGCGAAGAATTTATTATTCCTAGCAAGATGCTTTCATGCTGCAGGGGTGGAGGCTATATCTTCTATCCCCGTGAACGATCCCGAACTCGACGACGTTGAGGAGGAGGAGCAGAAGCACGAAGAGGTGGGGAGAGTGAGAAGAAGATCAGCATTGGAATGGCTAGTACAAAGAATTTCCGCAATTCTGCGTAGCGAACGGAATATCAAAAAGGGCCTTCTCGGGAAAAAATTTGCTATGCAGTGGATTGCCGCCTTAATCCAATTCCTCCCGAAGGGAGACCTCGAACCACTGGCGAAGACGCTGATAAGGCCGTTATTTAATGTGCTGGAAGTGAGCGATATGCACCTCATGAAAGGTATATATACATCTCCCTACCACCTCTTGTTGGGGAGGGGGAAGAAAGGAAAGCGCTTGCTGATGGATAATGTTTGGATGTGTAGACCTCAAACCCACGGCACAAGAACTCCAATCCCGCATCGCGGAAAAACTTGGCACGACTTTATTTGCTGCGGTCTACAGTCAGGTTAAGAGCGAAGCACTCGATAGAAGGAGGGCTAGGAAGGGGAAGAGGGCGATTCTGGTATATTACCTTTCTTTCTTTCCTTCTTTTGTTAATTGTGGGCGGTAGCGATGGGTGGCTGATGTTTTTGTGCAGGCTGTTACAGATCCGGAAAGAGCTGCTGCGAAAAAGATCAAAAAGCATGAGAGGAAGAGGGAGGTTAGGAAGGAGAGGGGAAGGGCGGAGAGGGAGGGGAGGTGGGGGAGGGGTGGCTAGGTTTCCTTCATTAGGAAGTGGGTGTACTCTAGTCTTTTTTTCTCATTATGGTTGGTATATATAAAAGTATTATGTTTATGAGGTTTAGCTGGTTGATTGGTTGATTGGGTTTGTCAGGTGGTCAATAGATATAATATTAGAGAACTCGGTTGGGAGGGATGCCACCAGTGCTATGGCTCCGGGTGTGCGATTCAAGCTTCTACCATGAACTAACTACACATTCATTTCTTCGTTCGTTCAATATATACCACCGCCACCAGTTCAACATCAGGCATTATGTCCAAGAACAGAGGGAGATATAGCACCTCCGCACGCACAGTACGAGCTTGGCGACAAAAGAAACTGACCCCCCCCCCTGTTTTACACCAAAATTGGTTGATTTGGGGCATTTATAGCCCATCCCAAAGCTGTATAGATTTAATGAAACTAAGCTATAATGTATGCAATTGTTGAAAATTTCTAGGTATGATATCATAAAAATTATGAGAATTTTCCCATTCCCCCATGGGGGTTAAGGGCTTAGGATTGTCATTGAATCTGGTTGCAATGTACTTTTTGTATGATATGGGATCACTCATACAAAATTTGAGGTATCTTTTTTTGCCAGGATCATTATATCTGGCATTGCACTATGGGCATTAACCAAAAAGAGCTTGTCACATAAAAATGATAATATCTAGACAGGTCCAAAGACTCTGAGGAATTTTAATATTTTTTTTTTGCAAAAGCAGCTGGGTGTGATTTTATGAGGTGAAAGGGCTCATTTTTGGTGTAAAATGGGGGAGGGAGGGGTCCATTTCTTTTGGCGCCAAGATCGTACTAACTTACACCCCTAGTATTCATGGAAAGTTATCATAATCACTAAATATCACTCGGCTTGTCTAAGTTGGCTTTTTACCCTCGGTTCGTTCGTCCGTTCGTTCATAAGAAAATAAGTTATTATTTGTATAGTATAGTATCGTATTATATCTCGTAATACGGGTATTGGTTGCCTATGATGCTACGGATAGGGGGACATCCTACAGTGTCTCTAGGAAGGAGGGTGTATGTGTGTGTGTGGAAGGAAGTGGGGGGGGGGGTTTATATGCAGAGGCATTGCGATACTAGTGCTCTCCCTGCCAAGCCAGCGGTGGATCAATCGAGGTGGGGTGGCTGGTTTGGTTGGATGTGAAGGGTTAGAGTATTATATGATGGGATCGCGGATGTGGGGTTTAGAATGGTAGCTTATATGGTGGTGTTGGGGAGGATTTACTTGTCTACCGGTATTGGGTTTACGCTGCTCTTTAAATGAATAGGGAGGTGGGAAAGGGGTGCTAGAATAGATAGGTGGATAGAAAGGTCTTTTCTTTTTCCCTTCCCCCTATCGTTTCGGGGACGAGGATGCTTTCCCATCCCTCCCAGCTAGGGGCCGACGGTATGATACTAAGGCCCGCCACCTACTTCAATCTCTCCAGGACCTTGATAAGGTCACTAAGCACACCCATAGCTGTAACCTCCCTCCCCGCTCTACTCGGGCACAGAAACACATATTAGCGCACCGTCCCCCCACCCCCGCCCCAGGGGGAGAAAATAATGGAGTAGACTCACCCAGCTCCTTGCACAATCATCGACCTCTCCCCGTACCTCTTAGTGTAAAAGCTAATAATATTATCACTCCCCTTCAACCCCGCAACCGCACTACCCTTATCAAAGTTCCTCAAGCCAACACTAACCTCACCCTTCCCAACATCCAAGCTGCCAACATACCTAATCACCGCACCCTCGCTCTCCGCTGCGGTCTTGACCTTGTCCATTTCGCCGTCAAAGCCCGCCAACCTAGCCAGGAACACCTCCGCGCTAGCAGCGGATTCCAGAGGCTTCGGAATGAGCGACTGGATGGGGAAGGATGTTGGCTCGGAGACTTGCAGCCCGGAGAGGCGGGCCAGGATTGTTAACTTGCGCGCGACGTCCAGGCCGTTAAGGTCGTCTCTCGGATCGGGTTCCGTGTACCCGAGTTCTCTCGCTTCGGCAACGCAAGCTGAGAACGGCTTTGCAGCGCCGGAGGGCGAGAGTGGAGCGAAGGAGTTGAATAAGTAGCTCATTGTTCCCGAGAACACACCCTCAATCTTGACTATCTCATCCCCCGTATCTATCAAGTCCTTCAGTGTGCTCAGCACTGGAAGCCCCGCTCCCACCGTCGCTTCGTGGAATACGTATCCACCATTCGGCGCATTGCTCGCGGAGTAGATGGCCTTGAATAGGTCCAGAGAGCTAGAAAAGCCTTTCTTGTTCGGCGTGACGAGGTGCACCCCCGAAGACAGGAAGCGTGGGTACTCTGCCGCGATCGTTTCGGAGGAAGTGTTGTCAACGAGAATCACCGGGCCCGGAGCGGAGGTTAGGAACTTGAGGGTTTCGTCCGGGAAGGCAGGGGGTTTGACGCTGCTGCCGGAGGCAATGTCAGATTCCCAGGTGGCCAGGTTTAGCCCCGAGTAGTCTTTCGACAGGATGGCTTTTGAAGAGCGGCAGATGAGGATTGTGCTTATTGTGTGATTCTTGCTGCGGAGGGCGTAGGCGTTTAGTTGGCTTATGAAGCATTTGCCGACTCCGCCGGCGCCTGCGGGGAGGCTTGGTTAGTCAATTGCAAATTTAAACTAGAGTATGGGGATTACCGATTATTGCGACGTAGACTTTGGACATTTTAAAAGGATTGAGGATTAGTGTTGGTGGTTGTTTGGTTGATGTTTCGTGGTTGAGATATTTGGGTGGGGCAGTGAGGGGACAGGTTGGCTACCGGTAGGGTGAAAAAGCAATCAACAGAAAAAAAACTTCAGTCACGACATTTGCTCCCGCTTGGATGTAGGACAAGAATGACTTGATGTGGTTGGATGCGCATCTATCATCCAATAGTTTGACATCTTTCTGTTATTCAGAACCCCAGCATGGTAGATAAATACATCCAATGTAACGGTATCATGACACCAAGTCCACGCAACACAACATTACTACATCTATCTATCTACATATCATATCTGGAGAAGAGTTAAGGGCTAATTTTAAATTTCATTGCAATACCCATTGCTGCCAGCTCTACATCCAAATATCTGCATAACAATCAGTGCTAGGTTTATTATCATAATGCTCGAGGGGGAAACATACTTAAGAACATATGGCACTGCCACAACAGTCGTATCCCTCCCACCCACAAACCTCCCACCCAACCCATCCTCCCAGATCATTTCTCCCCCTTCCAGCCCGGTAGCCGGCACAGCACACCGCCTACATCGAACCATACTCCCGAAACTGCTCCCACGCACACTCGGTGATGTAGACAGGAAGCTGCCACAAGCCCTGCAAACCCAAGTCTGTGTATAGTCCGAACAATTGAGCAGTCGGTCCTGCAGCAAAAAGGCGCCCCCATGAGCTAACAGCGAATCACGTTCCATTTCACCAACACGAATACCTCCTCCCCTCTTCCTACCCTTGATGGGCTGATGCGTGAGCTCAGAGATCTTACCAGTCGTTCGAACCTGATACTTGTCGTTGACCATGTGGCGTAGGCGCTGGTAGTATACGACCCCAATGTAGATATCGACGTGCAACTCCTCTCCCGTGATCCCAGAATACATGGGTTCGTTTCCATGGTAATTGTACCCGGCAACTTTCAACTGATGACCAAAGTAACCAGCAGCAGTATTCTCTTCATCGAACCTGAACGGGGTAGAATCCTGCGCGATCCCATGCAATGCCCCCGATTTCCCAGCTAGTGACTCGACAAACATGCCTATTGTCATGCGTGACGGGAAAGCGTGCGGGTTTATGATAATGTCCGGTTGCATACCGGACTCTGTGAAGGGCATATCGATAGATGGCCACTTTTGCGAGCAAATACCCTTCTGCCCGTGTCGAGAGGAGAATTTGTCACCAATGTTAGGAGGCCGGGGGATTCGGTATTTGATGGATATTTCCTGCATGGGTTTATCACCGCCACCTTCGGAACCCAGAAGCCGGACTTCGTCGATGTATGCATCTTCGCTCCCCTTGTAGATGAATACTTTGTTTTCGGGCCTTATCCTATCACCTTCTTTTGGAATAGCGTGGTAGACAGCAACTGCGTCCCCCTCTCTGACTAGTTGGCCGATTGTCGGGAGACCGTCCATGTCCACAGTTGTCATCCACTCCTGGCGGATACCGATTTTCTGATAGGCTCTTCTTTTGAATACCCTAGCCTCGTCGGTACTCTCATCCATCTCGTGCAATTCATCAATATTAGCACTAATTTCGTCAGGATTAGAGAATCCGAATAGGAACTTCGATTCCTTTGAACGGGGCCGCCTTTCTTCAGTCCAACCAAGCTTTTCTGTCTTGTATATTGTCCCATGACCGAATCCTCTTTCGTGAGCTGACTTGTTTATAATCATAGCATCATCCATGTCATACCCAGTGTAGGAAATTACTGCAACAACGGCATTCATCCCATTGGGGAAATTGTCAAGGCCGTATTCATTATACAATGGAGATCTCACAATCGGCGTTTGCCCAGTCTGTAGCCGGTACATCTTGTTGTCACACCTGTAACGCATAGCTGTCCCCGGTGTACCCATCGCTTGCTTACCCATCTGGCACTGATACATGTTACGCGGAGACTGGTTAAAGTTTGAGAATGGCGTCATATTCGCAATGATGGATAGAATATTTGTGGGATCAAATTCAACATGTGTTGACACTCCCGGGGCGATTTCTGGTGGGGTTACAGCAATTGACATATGTGGCTGCTCGAATGGACCGACTAGGTCCTCCTTATCCAGAGGCAGGTACTTAACTGGTCGGATCATTCGTGCCTGCTGCGAGAAAAGATAGATACCGGGGTACTGGCCGCCCCTAGATATAGGAACATATCCGATTTCTAAGTCAAGTGGTATGTGGTGGCTGCCCTCAACCTTCCAGAATCGCAGAGTATCGGCGACTACATCCGCGAGCTTCGGTGAGCACCAACCTACGATGCAGCCATCAAGCTGAACACACACCGTCGCGGAGCGAGGTAGAGGTGAAGTGGCCGGTGACGTGACCCCTAGAGAAACAAGAGTCCTACGGATAGAAGAAACGTTCGAAGGAGTAGTTATAATTCGGCACTTGTGTGAAAGATGATTGAGCAATCCGCAAGGAGTTCCATCGGGCGTATGTACCGGGCATAAGAATCCTAGACACCTCTCAGCAACTCGTGAAATATAAAGGCATGGGTATCGGCCTACCCCAACTCTCAGGCAGTAGCTTTCGAACAGTAGTAGTTTTCAACTGTGCAAAGAAACTACCCCTATGCACCATCCTGAAATGCGAGATAAAACGGTAAAAATTAATCTTTTCCGCCACAATAGTGAATCCCGAAACCTGCTGCAAATCTAGGCCACTAGGAGAGGATAAATTTCCAGTCGAGATGAAGTACCCCAGACTCTTTCCTATATCCTCACTCGTCCGCTGAAACATTCTTGTTCGATGCTCCTTGTTATTAAAATCCAGCACGTCCCCCCTTTGGACCTCTCTCCGGACTTCCTTGACAATCGATTCCAGGTACTCCTCTGCGCGCTCTTTGATAATCATGCCGTAGAGGAACCCGCCAAGAAGAACTTCCTGGTGTTGAATGGCATCAGGATTATCCGCCTGACACGTCCCCTCCGCCAGAGCATATAGTTTCCGAACCATGAACAGCAGTAACCGGTATTTATCCCTAGGATCCTCAAGATGCACCAAAACAATCTTCCTCAAAAACTCCTTGCCAACTTCCACATCACTCATATCTGGTGACACTCCCATCACAACCCTAAACTTCTCACCCAAATGCTGCAAGTTCTCCTTTCGGGTGAGTAACTGATACCCCTTGAACGTCCTAAGCAACAATTCCGCCCGGTCCGTCAAAAATGTATCATCCATATCCTTCGCCGTGAGCAACCCATCGAAAATCTCCCGATCGTTGGTCTCGACAAGAGCCTTCATAACCATGATGATGGGGACAAGGTACTCGTTCTTCCGCCATGAAAAGCGAAATGTGACGTTTCCGTCGTTAAGGTAGTGAAGAACATTAGTCTGCGAACTCTGATCCGGCCGCACACAACGGATTTGAACTCCCATGTTTGTGTAAGACTTTCCCCTGCCGGCGAAGGAAGATCGGATGATAGCCATTGGGTGATTCCGGCGCTGGACGATGAGCATACGGATTAACCTCTCGAGGCCATTGACGATGAAGTACCCGCCCAGTTCCTCCGACTCTTCTTTTCGCTCGACGAGGTCGTGTGGAGAAAGGTTTTCTAGGTGGCAGCGGTTTGACTGTGTCCCATTAATCGCACCATACACTAGAGCAGCGCGGATAAGAGAGTAGATAGACACCTACCCGCACCATAATTGGAATGTTCCCAACTTCCCGGTCCTGCGATACCCACGGGCCATCATTAATCTTCAATCCCAGTTTCACCGAGAGTTTCCCTCGGTAGGTAATATGCCTTTCCCTACACTCCGCGGGGAAGATCTCTCTCTTCAGCGTAGTCTTATCCCTCTCGCTTATCTTTGGTTTTCCGACGTAAATCTTGTCAATTCTTACTAAAACATAAATTAGCACTCCTCTCTTCGCCCCAGAGATATAAAGGAGAAGCTCACGAGAAAGCTTGTTCCCCAGCCCCTCCCCATCACCCTTCCCATCAAACACAGACTTCACGCCAATATCTTGCCGCGCAAGGTCCAGCAAACCACCCTCAGTAGTAATCGCATTGAAAGCCTCGATGTGCGGTCTCACGGCGTCTAGCAATGCCGGAAAGGCAGATTTGTCCTTTGGCGGATTGCGGAATAGGTCTTCCCGTCTGAGTGTGTTGAAAGAGGTATTGGGCTCGACGATCGTTGCCATTGCTGCTCCCTCCCTTCTCCCTTTCTTTCCTTTGAATTAAGGAATTGCCTATTTCTTCGAAGGTAGGGGGAAGCTGTGTGTGCTGCGGCTTTTTTTCTCTTTTCCGTTTCTCCCCCGTGCAACGATGTAATATATAAAAAATTCGAACCGGAAGTTCCCACTCAAAGTTAAATTTTTATTGCGGTACTTCCCGTCAGTTGTGGGTTACCCGGTTAGCCTCAAACTAGCATTAGAACCGGAAGATGCCACCGCATGCATGATAGGGCTAGGTTTTCCATCAGGCGGGATTCGAGATCCAACCCCACCACCCACCGGTGAACCAAAGCAAGCTCTTATATTATATGATACCAACAACACCAACACAAAACTAGCAACCCTACAGCTGTCATCACCAGTCGCCATCACCAGCCGCCATCAGAAACTATGTCCGAATACTCCTTCACTTCCAGCTCCGACTCCATCATCATGACCCCATCTTCCGGCTCCGAATACTCCCCAGAAGCCTCCCTCCTCGAGCCTTCCCCCTCCCTCTCCAGCCATGACAGCAGTTCCGACTATGGCGACGATGAGGGCGATGCGGAGGCCGAGTGGCAGGAAAGCCTGCAGCAGTTGGAGTTGCTGCTAAGTTTAGTGCTTGTGCCGTTTGTCGGGAAATGGGTTGGGAGGAAGTGTGCCTATATTGGTATGTATAAGAAATCTACTGGATGATTGGGGCTAATGCGTAGAATAGCGTGGTCGAAGTTTATGGATTGGAAGTACCCCGTCGAAGCCATCACGGAAAAGACAGCGCCTAATATTGTGTGGTTGGTGAGAGTTTCATCGCCACCATAGAGAGGAGGAGGTGTCTGGGCCGAAATGATTTTCGTCTCATTTTCTAGGAAGTATATGTTATTTGGAGGCGAAGTTCTTGGGAAATACAAATTACAGTACTATGGAGTAATGGGCGTGGATTTATTTTATAGTCTTTTTGTTATTCTTTTACTGGCTGATGCTTTGTGAGGCCTGTTTCTTTTTTTCGCAAAGTATAGCTCTTTCAGTTGCTTCATTTCTACTATATCACCAGTACCGTACGAAGGAGGTCTTTGAGCGAGTTAGAGTGGTTACCAAAGTATTATGTGCACAAATCCCTAGCCCAATCACGCAAGTTATCATAATTTTAGACCACTTGAAAATGAAAAAGGGAGTCTACTACCCCTTTCGCTCCTCCTCCTTCAACTTCTCCACTAACTTCCCCCTTAGATAATCACTCAATCCCAGTCTATCCCCATCAAAAATTAGTCTCCTTCTATCCCCTCCCTCCCTCCAAAAAAAGAAACACTCACATCCCCTCATTAGTGATAACCCTATAGGCTGAACACGCCTCATACCTCCCTTCCATCGCCCTTCCCCTCTCATCAACTTCTACGCTTCCAATAATATCCCCCGGATCACCTACCCTCCCGAACGGCGGTGGATTCCTCAAGTCATAAACATGCACCCACCCCCCAACCCCCCCACCTCCCGCTCCGCCCTGCGAATTCGCTCCGCCAGCTCCACTCCCACTTTTACTCACCGCCGTTCCGCGCGTTCTACGCGCGGCAAATATACTCGAGCCCCCCGGTGATGCGTACGTTGCAGCGGAGGCTTGTACTTCAGGACAGTTGTGCGCATGGGCACGCAGGGTTTCGTGGAGGAGGGTAAGGAAATGTGAGTTTGTGTGGAAGGTGTTGGGGGTTGCCGGAAGGGTTTCGGCTGTTCCCAGGGATAGTTGCGGATTCGGGGGCGTGGTTGAGAGGAGGGTTAGAATGTGGGTGCCTGGTGGGCCTGGGAAGACGTGCTATTTATTCGGTCTCTATGTTAGCTACTATCCGGGGAAAGAATGGGGAGAGGGGGTACTATGTGTGGGTTATTCTGCTGTGTCGAGATGGAACGCATGAATTGTGACTTTTGATGGCATTGGAAGGACCTCGTAAGTACCCCTCGGCCAGTCCTTCGTAGAAATGACATTTTGTTTGTGTTTGGGTCGAACGAGCGAACGAAATGGCTGAACTTGGGATTGGTAACTCGAGTTGACCCAATGACGTCGTCGTGGGGAATAATGTCAATAGAGTTCAGAAGGCCGGGTAGCTGAACTGGCCCACTGCATATGGTTCTGCATTCCAGTTACAAGATGTCAAACTTTATCGTGCATGCATGATCGCCCCCTGGAATCTAAATCCCCAAGATATCTCGTGGCAACTCTCACCTTCGAGTGGTTGAATCGGAGGTGCTGCATGCTTACTTGCATACGGTATGAAATGACAATGTCGCAATAATTCACTCAAATATCGACATCTAGAGTATTCTATCAAAAAAGTACATCTATCATAAAATCTAGAAGGCTATTTGCCCTTAGAAGGAAATAAAAATATCCATAGTCCCCCCCCCTTCGACACGATCTCTTAGCGCCCCTCTCTCCATCACAGAACATCACTCGAAATTCCTCGCCAACCAATTAAACCGCCGGCAGCGCTGAAAAATTCCACGCGTGGTCCATCTATATCCTTACTGCTTAACCCCTTCCTGTAGCTTCGCGCATATCCATCAATCAAATCATAGTATTTTGAGCGCTCTCCTGAACGTTTCCACCAGTTCCCCAGTCTCCTCAAGCCCAACGCTTACCCTCACCAGGCTGCCCTCAACCCCGTATCCAGCCGCCCATTCTAGCTCACCGTAATGCGCCAATAGCGTATAGGGTGACGCAAGAGTAAAGTTAGTCCCAAGGCTAGGCCCCTTAGAAATCTCGAGGGCATCAAAAGATTCAATTGCATCCCGGGTGGTATAAAATGTAACGCTCAAGAGACCGCCGTACCCCCCGCTGGGGCGGCGGCAGTTATCATAAAAAGGCCGAGTCGGAGAGTATTTTGGGTAATAGACCTGCTTAATTCTTGGGTGGGATTTAAGGATGTCTGCAATGGCTTCGGCATTTTTATTGATTCGCTCAACACGAGAGACAAAGTCTCTGCTATTACGTTCGAGGAATAGGGCGTCTTCGCACCAATGATTGTCTTCATAGTCTGTGGTTAAGACTTCCTTCAGCCGTTTATAATACCGGCCTTTAGGGTTTAACACGCAGCTATAATCCCGTCAGTGTGACGGTTTGTGATGGGAGATCAGAGCTTGTACATACCTTCCGCCCATGACATTGCTATCACCACTGAAAACTTTGGTGAGACTACTAACAACAACATCGGCGTATGGCAAGACATGAACGTTTAGAAAGTTTCCAACCGTCTCATCAACAACGATAGCAAAATCATATTTATCTGCGAGTGCCCTAATACGTTGTAGATCGGGCGTCCTGAGCAGAGGGTTCGAAGGGAATTCGCAAAACAATGCTAGGATCCGTTCCCCGGATCTGAGATTCCTCTCCAGATCATCAAGCTCCTCTGATGAACCGTGACCGTAGAAGTGACATCCAGGACCAAACTTCTCCAGGATCTTGAGAGTATCGATATACGGAAAGCTTGGACATATGGTTAATAACAGCTATCAAGGGAGAAGGTCAGAGCATACCCATAGCAAACACTCTTATTTGGTCCAAGGGTAGCCAATAACAGTCTATGTGTATTGAAGATTGCGCTCATCCCAGTAGGATACAAGTAAACATCGTTCTCAGCAAACCCCTCAACCAGTCTCCCATCCTCGTTCGGCAATTCCAAAGCATCCTGAAGCTCCGCATTATCTTTCAGAGACCCCGCAATCCTTCTTCGAATAGCGAGCTTCGCACTATCCACAAACGTCAGATCCAAGTTCCTACCAAACCTCTCTTCGACAAATGTATCCAGCTCCTCCTCTTCCTGGGCAGACGGCTTAAGCCGCATATCCCCACGGGAATACCTCTTGGGTCCCTTGCCCATACGTGGAGGGCTCTCAGTAGTGATAGTACTCTTCTCGACTAGCAACCCTTCGTCAAACTCCTTCTGGCAGAACTCCGCCCTACGAGAAGACACCCCGTCTCCGGTATGCTGCCAAAACTGCTTCGCAACTTTAGCTTCACTAGCAGGGTACACGACCGCGCAAAGGTCTGACCATATCGGTCCCCCGTCCTCGCCGCTCCTCTTCCTAGTCTTGCTGACGAACTCGACAACTCTGATAGTCGGCGCAGGCGTAGTCAGAGAGGTGATCTTGATGAACTGGCAACATCTCGCCGCGATACGGGAAGTCGGGAAGAGCATTGCTTCTTCCCCAGGTTGACCGAACTTGGAGAGTATTGTGCTCGCAAGCTTTTGTATAGACATATGAATGAAGAAGCGTGGATAGCCGGTCTTCATCTTGCTGATTACCCATTCTGCCCCTTCTTCGTATCCAACGTTGGATTCCCATGTTGGTAGTGAAACACTCACTGCCTATTTTTATTTTTTTGTCGTCAAATGTTAGTCGTTTATCTAACGTCAAGAGAAATTAAGGAAAGCTGGGTTCGTAAGAGTAATATCATACATGCCGGGTATCCTCAGGAATTGAAGAACCAACTACGCCAACCATTATAGCGCTTACAATTGTCGTATCAGGAGTGTGAAGTATGGAGCGATAGATGGAGATGTACCGTGTAGTATGCGAGGTGAGATAGAGCGGACAGGTTAAGATATACTCGTATATGCAGAGAAAACCAAGAAACCCCGTTCCTTGCAGTTTTACTCAGTGTCTCCCACTTTTCGTGCGGAAAGGGGGGGTTGCCAATTATTACTACAATAGTACTGTAGGGGACAAAGTCTGGTTATCGCTTCCTCTTCGGAGTCTTCTTCCTAGTCTCCACTGGTGGGTTAGGGTCCGGAAGAAAGAAGCAACAACAGCGCACTACCGGCACTACCTCGGTTTTCGGGAGGGTTTCCCATCTCGCCTTTCCCGCAAAACACCACATTTTAACAACAATGATTCAATTAAAGGTTTGCCCACACTCTCTGACTTCGAACCGCTTATTTCAATACCTAGCTAATACGCTCTCGTATCTTCCACGGTAGTCGATGCTGAATTGCATTGACAATTCCGGTGCTGCGCTGGTAGAATGTGTTCAAGTGCTTGGGAAGAAAAGGCCCGCTACTGTTGGTACATACAATTTTACCACCCCCACCTCCACCTCTACCACCAGGCGCTGCTACCGGTCCTTCGCTGCGGCTCTTTGTACATGATTGCTAAGGCTGTGGGATAGGCGATAAAATAGTAGTCGTCATCCAGAAACAACGATCTCTAGGTCACGATCTATCCGCTGCTGCCCAGGCCGCCGTGAAAGTTCGACGAGGAGATATCTCTCACGCAGTAGTTGTTCGGACAAGGAAGGGATATGGAAGGGCTGATGGGAGCTATATTCGGTTTGACGATAATGCCTGCGTACTTATTAACAAGAGCGGCGATCCACTGGGAACTAGGTTGAGTGGTAAGCCCACAATTCTCCCGAAACTATATACAACGTGGGAAGAGATGGCTAATCATGGGATTTAGGTGTCGTTGGGCGCGAACTCAAGAAAAAGAAGTGGTCGAAGATTTTATCTCTTGCCCCGGCTTATGTGTGAATTTGTATCAAACCAAGACTTTTGCGCATACCAAGTTGGACTTTTGTTTACATCAAAGTATGAAGCATGGAGTGCAAGTGCCGAGAATCTCTATCAAATTAATCCCCCATCATATGCCGGCCTCGAATTGTGAGGTAAAGAATGCACCGCCACCACGCCATTCCACAATACGGCAAAGGGTAATTAATGGATAGTACCGCACGAGCAGCAAACATGAAACAATCTCTGCGCAGCGTTAGTCGACAGTCCAGCTCACTTCTCATTTGGCAAGGAAGAGGTAGTTTTACCATCTTGGTATCCTCAGTTCTCTGCTGACTCTGGAAGAACACACATTCGTTCTCTCCACACTTTGGACATGGTTTCATAGACCTTGGCAACTATCCACCCATCAGCACCTCTTCCCATTTCAGATAATTGAACAATGTGCTATGCCGCTGGAGTTTCCTCCCCTAGTAAGGTCTAGCGATTCCTTTATGTCTCTCAGAGGCTGAGCTTTTCAAGGTAAGGATTCCCGACCACGAGCACATTGTCCAACCATTTGAGATTCTACTGCATCCCTAGAAGCCATACCGTAGGATCAGATCCAACATCTGTGGTCACACCAGCAGTCTCACCCGTAGACCCTCCAAGAGTATTTCTAAAGACACAGTTGTTCGACGCGCTCTCGGTAGCTTGACAGGTGCGGCAACGGTACATGAGAATATTACCGATACGGTCCTAAAAGTGGTTCATTAGTATCTTCGCCTTAGCCATAAACTGGTGGATGAAACAGACTTCATGAGGGTATAACATGTTGGAGCTATTGTGATCAAGTCAATAAAAAGTTTACGTGACAATTTAAGATGAGAAGACTTATACCATTCACGACAAAAGCGGAAGGCAACCTTCTCACGGCGGCCACTGGTGGTAGGCGCAGGAGTTCCAGCATCAGACATTGTAAAATTCTGTTAAATGGATAAGAGTTAAAGGGATAAGAGTCTGGAATTCGAGCGTGGAGTGTTGACCGACAGTGTAAACTTGAGGAAGTCGCAGGAAAGTTTGAATTTCTCTTCTTCTTTCAAGCAACCCAGTAGACAATCACTCACCCATCCCGCTGACTCATCACTAACCCTCAACTCCCATTTGTGCAACAAAGAACGCCGTTTCAACATTGAAATACAGTACCCCCCAATCACCCCACCAAAAAAACACCCCTCCCCCACCATCTCCGATCTCAATTTGGCGACGAAAACTACCTCCGAAAACACAAATGGCCCTCGCATCAAGATGTTGTGTCAGAATAGCACGTTCTTCCTCGCCCAGCCTAAGACTTTCCCAGCCGATAGCTTACGCTCGACGATGGAATACCACCGCCGCGACTCCAGATCCTAAGATTTCCGGAATCGTCGACCAGATCTCTGGCTTGACCCTCATGGAGACGGCGGACTTGGTTTCTCTCTTGAAGGTTAGCCTGTTCTTCCCACGTCTTCATTCGTCCCAACATAGATATTGACGATAACGTTGTTGGCAGTCCCGCTTGAACATCCCCGACGTCGCTCTCCAATCATTCAGTGCAGGCCCGGCGATCGCTGCCCCCGCTGCTGCCGTAGAAGAAGAAGCGGCGGCCGAACCGGTACAGGAGAAGACAATGTTCAACGTCAAGCTCGTCTCTTTCGAGGCTGGTTCCAAGCCGAAGATCATCAAAGAAGTCAAGAGTCTGCTAGGGTTGTCGCTGGTGGATTCGAAGAAGTTTGTGGAGAGCGTACCGAAGATGCTGAAGGAAGGCCTTGTCAAGGAGGAGGCGGAGAAGATACAGAAGACTCTGAAGGACCTGGGAGCTGTGGCTGCTCTAGAGTAAGGGACATTAGAGAGTTTTCAGAGGAGGGAATATTTATCCCTGGTGGCACGTTTTGCGGAAACTATTATGTGGGGAATGTGTATATTTAGATGGATCACGAGACAAGATTCATGGTTTCTGCAAAAATGCATTTTCACAATTTCTTTCTTATTTTTGTATAAATTATCTTACACGGTGCGATATTATGGACATTAGGGGCCTTGCACCACTAAGGTAGTTAGTGGTTATGAAAAAATCCTTCCAAACAATACGAAATCCGGGAACGCCAGCCTTTTATGAGCCTGTACCTAAACGCCTACGAGATCATACAATTGATGCCGCCAGTATCTGATTCTCTTCTCTCATAATCTCATAGTCATCCTCATTGAGGTCGCTGACCTGGTCCCATGACTTTTCAAACTCGGGATTCGGAAGGCCACCATCCGGAAGTGGAATGGCCCAGATATTTTCTCTGAGCCGTTTATGCTATCCCACAGTTAGCACAAGAGGTAGCTCATTCCCCAAATCAATGATATACACGTACACGTTCTCTATCTTCTTCCATCCGCTGTTGTATAATCGAATCATCGAACTTGCGTTTGGGATTTCTACCTTCGTTGCCGGGCTCTTCGTCGTCGTCATCGAAGTCACTCTCTGCCGGGGAGGCAATAGATTCTCTACCAATCATCAGTATACATACAATCCCAACTCTCACTAGAATCCCAAGAATTACCTATGCTCCCGCTCCCTCTCAGCTAATAGTGCGGTAACCTCCTCCATGGATCTTTCATTCACAAACCCCTTGCTCCGCAGATTTTGCATAACCTTCCTAACTGTACCAACATTTGCCGCTCCCTCGGGATCGTTCGGGACAATGGCATCGACTACTTGTAGGATATCCCGTTGAATCATGTTGGTGTAGCCACTATAGTCAGCCTTCACAGAGTGCTCGCAGAGGACCTCTATAAAGTAGAGCATGTTGACGCGTGTATTCATTGTAATCTCTTCCTAATTTCTGATATTAGTAGGTGTTCTCTAGATTAATAGGGCCAAAAATACCGATTGAAGTTGCTCCAGTATTACGCTGAATAGGTCCTCATCTAGTTCGCGGTTGCGGAGCGCGAATTGGGCGCATTGCTTCGAGGCACCGGCGGAGGCGTTTAGTCGAGAAAGAAGCCTTGTGAAGGAAAGCCGACAAGCAAAGGGGTCATCTGCCGACATCGTGGTATTGGATCGGGTGAGACTGGGACGCACTTGGTTGCGGGAGCAAGAGAAAGTGTGGGCTCTCTCTCAATTCGATGTCAAGGTTGAGCCGCATCACGTGATCCCCTATTGTGCCGCTGACATGATGTCTTGGCTTACACAATGATGCTCGCTTGAATTTCAATCTGCAATGATCTGTAGTCTATAATAACTCAACCTTAACCAACTCTAGCTTCAAGATGCGCCCCTTCGAGGTTAACAACGACCGGCTAGGGGTCCTCCACGGTCTTACGCAAGATTCCGCTCCTCCGAGGACAAACAAGCCACCCGCCTCTCCACCAAAATCAAAATCGAGCCCGATAAGAGCTCCGCCCCCGCAAGAGAAAGATAGAACTCCACAGTCAAAATCGGATGACCCACCCCGGCCTCGCAAGTCTAAATTCAGGTTCAAAAGGAAGCACCAGAAAGATTCACATCATGGCAGCTCCTCATCGCACTCACATTCGCATTCCTCTAACCGTCGCAAACGTTCTCATCATAAACCTCTCGATGACGACCCAGCCGAGTACGACGACACCTATATACCCAATTTAGCTTCGGTGAATTTTACTACTGCGGAAGACGCGTTTCGAGAATCGCTATTCGATGCGATGGCGGACGACGAAGGCGCCGCATTCTGGGAGGGAGTCTACGGCCAGCCAATTAATATCTATCCCCGCCCTGACGGCCGCGGCGAGCTAGAGAAGATGACAGATGAGGAGTACGCAGAATATGTACGATCCAAGATGTGGGAAAAGACACACGAGCATATTGTCGAGGAGAGAATCAGACGGGAAGAAGCGAGGAGGGCCAGAGGGCAGCGGGACAAGGAGGAGCAGAAGATGTGGGAGGACGAAGAACGCTCCAGACGCCGGGAAGAGAAGGCACGGAGAAGACTCAAGGATAAAACCCGGATTGAGAAACTATGGAAGGGATACCTCGAGAAATGGAGCGAAATCTTGGCTGGCAAGGTAGATGGGAATATCCCTTGGCCAGTTGAATCTGGGAAATTGAAGGATATCGAGAAGGCATCTCTGGAGCGGTTTTACATGGATATCAGGGGCTCTCTAGGTGAGGGCGAGGATCTTCTAGATGTTTTGAAGATTGAGAGAATTCGATGGCATCCCGATAAAGCCCAACAGAGATGGGGCAAGAGGGGCCTGAGCGAGGAGGAGCAGAGAGGCATTACAGCCGTATTTCAGACTGTGGATTCCCTCTGGGTTGAATACAAAGGGCAGAAATAGCGGATAAAAAGTTCACGGTCAGAATCTTAGATCTTGTTTTCACTTCATCACTACGGGTTTCTTTGCACATTATAGGGGCGTCTCTAACTGGCTGATAAGCTTGGGTATGACCATATCACTGGAAAAAAAAATAGGCGTCCATCCAGATTTACCGATAGTTTTTATATAATATTGTATCGCTAAACTCCTAATACCATGGTTGAACCTGTTAAGTGATTATTTCTTCCAGCACCCGTCTGCGACACAGCACCATAATTCTATTAGCGGAACAAAGCAATGCAGACAGTGGTATCATAAACAAGGTTGTTCAGTGCCCATAAGTCCGTCAAGCCCCCACCAGTTTTACCCGGTAGTGGCCATCTACGGCCGCGTCGTACCGCAGTCAACAGCCCAGGCCCACTGAAGCTCTGGCACAAGCCCTGCAAAGGAGGGGCGAATAGGATATTACCAATGTCCGATTGATAGCCCATGAAGCAATATACTACCGGATCATGCCGGCAGAAACACTGACCCAACGAAAACCACACAAGCACAATCTCGAGGAGCATAGAAGGCACGAGAATAAATCACCCACATGAGGCCGGGCATTATCAAGGTTTGACCTGATTTCTGTATTGCGCTGTACTTTTATTATTATATACCGGCGCACCAAATTGATTAATCCCCCCACTCTGCAAAATCCGTCCTACTCTACTCTGGAGCCAGAGCCAACCAAAAGCATGCAACAGAAATGGTGGGACTCAAATAGCCCTCATCTTTTTCTTTTCTTTTTTCTTCCTCGCAATTACATTTCAGGTCAGGGCATGTCGGGAATTTAGCAAATTGTTTCTTATCCCTTGGGGAACTTTCGGTGCTAGACCGAAAATCGCTCAGCGATGCTGGTGATGGTGGTGGCCCCTCATTTTGTTTACCCGTGTATACGTCAGGCAGTGGGTGCCCCGCCAAACATTTGGTTTGGATAGGTTTGGTAGCCCCAGTGTTTGGTCAAACGCAACATAAACTTCCCCTTCTGCTCTTTCCATCCTAACTTTATTGCTACCGTTCGTTGTGTCAACCAAAGACAACAGTTGCTCAATCGAAGGAGAGAAAAACGAGATCCGCATCCGGAATCATCACTATATCCTCTCCTGTAAGAAAGACTGCTATTCTAGTAAATCAAGGTACGTCGTCTTTCTCTTATTATTTCACTAATTTTTTCCCCCTCAATTGTCTTTTTGTTTTTATTACATGCCTGTTCCCTTGGGCTCGAGATGTACCCCGCTCTGCTCCCCTGCTCATCCGCTCCATCTTGTTCGATGGGGGTATCATGTTTCTATTGCACTTTTGCCCAGACGGTGAGGATATGGGCTTTGCTTTCTTTCTTTAGTTTGAATTTTTCATGTGCCAACGTGCCCCTGACTGTACAAACACAGGAAGGAGAAGCCATGCCTTTCAGTCTCGCTTCGGAATTGCCTGCTTGGAAGACCCTCCAGGATCACTACCATACTGTCAAGACATTGCACTTGTCGGATTTGTTTGCTCAGGACCCTAAGAGAGCCGAGAAGTTCTCTCGTTCGTTCTTTAATGATGCCGATGGAAATGAGATTTACTTTGACTTCAGCAAGAACTTCCTCACGGAGGAGACTCTTGGACTCCTAGTCAAACTAGCTAAGGAGGCAGATGTCGAAGGGCTTCGCGACAGGATGTTCAAGGGTGAGAAGGTCAACTTTACTGAGGAGAGAGCCGTATACCATATGGCTTTGCGCAATGTTTCGAACAAGACTATGGAGGTTGATGGGAAGAGCGTTGTTGAAGGCGTCAACTCCGTGCTAGAGCATATGAAGAAGTTCTCGGAGCAAGTTCGCAGTGGTGAGTGGAAGGGACATACTGGTCAGCGGATCAAGAGCATTGTGAATATTGGAATTGGTGGCTCAGATCTGTGAGACGCTCCTTCCATTCTTGATGGATTTGAATATTAACAATGATGCAGTGGGCCAGTCATGGTTACGGAAGCTCTAAAGCCTTACGGACACCCTGATCTGACTTTACATTTTGTGTCAAATATTGATGGTACCCACATCACGGAAGCTCTCAGGTCTTGCGACGCGGAGTCGACACTGTTCTTAGTTGCCTCGAAAACCTTTACTACCGCTGAAACCTGTACAAATGCGAACACAGCAAAGGAGTGGTTCTTGAAGCAGAAGGGTATCGATGGGGATAGGTCTGCTATCGCAAAACATTTTGTTGCTCTCTCTACCAATGAGGTGGAGGTTACCAAGTTTGGGATTGACGCGCAGAATATGTTCGGCTTTGAGTCATGGGTTGGTGGGAGATACTCTGTTTGGTCGGCAATTGGGTTGAGTGTTGCTCTTTACATTGGCTATGATAGATTCCATGAGTTCCTTGCCGGTGCTCATGCTATTGATAATCACTTCTTGAGCAAGCCCTTGGAAGAAAATATCCCTATTCTCGGAGGTCTTTTGAGCGTTTGGTACAGCAACTTCTTCAATGCTCAAACCCACTTAGTCTCTCCGTAAGTCTACTCTCAGGACTAGCACTTATATATAATTATACTAAACACTTTGGATCAGATTCGACCAGTACCTCCACCGCTTCCCTGCTTACCTCCAGCAATTGTCCATGGAGTCGAATGGAAAGTCCGTCACCCGTGATGGTAGTGTCGTAGATTACACTACTGGGGCTATCTTGTTCGGGGAACCAGCCACCAATGCTCAGCACTCTTTCTACCAGCTCCTTCATCAAGGAACGAAGTTCATTCCTACCGACTTCATTCTGGCCGCAGAGTCTCACAACCCTGTTGCACCAGACAACAAGCATCAATTGTAAGTAAGCACCTTCTCCACCATAGTTCACACGAACTAACCCAGGAATAAGGATGCTGGCCTCCAACTTTTTTGCACAGGCCGAGGCCCTCATGGTCGGAAAGGATGAGGGACAGGTTCTCGCAGAGGGCACTCCCGAGAAGCTTAAGAACCACAAAGTATTCCGTGGTGACCGCCCAACCACCGCCATATTAGCCCAAAAGATCACCCCCGGCGCTCTTGGCGCCTTAATCGCCTACTATGAGCACCTCACCTTCACCGAAGGTGCTATCTGGAACATCAACTCGTTCGACCAATGGGGGGTCGAATTGGGAAAGTCCCTTGCTAGTAAGAACCCTCAATCCCAGTCAAAGTGAGAAACGGTGACTGATGGTATGAACAGAGAAAATTGGTTCCGAGCTCGAGAAGCCCGGAGATGTATCAGGACACGACGCTTCTACAAACACACTTATCAACAAGTTCAAGAAGATGTCCGGTGCGAGCAAGGTAGAGTACAAACTTTAGTCTAGCGGTCTGACGGAAAATTTGGTTTCTACTGAGCTTCTCTTATGGGCCGTGTGATATAATAAAGGGATCACGTATAACACTCGTACCGTCCACAGGTACTTGTAATTCTGGTGCCCAAAACAGTTCCCACGTGAAAAAAAATACAGGGGCCCTGGTGATGATGTGATGGGTCAACTTAATCCTGCCCAAGCGCAGGTGGCCATTGGTCCAGTATTTCGCAAGAGAACTCCATTGTAGTAGCAGCAGTGAAAAGCCAGTAAAAAAAGACAGTGGAAGGATATATAATAAAACTAAAAGGGGAATCTTTGCGCCATTTCCCTGCAATGCTTATCCCCTCACCCAGACATGCTCATCGTTCCCAAGACAAAAGAAAATCAGTTTGCGAGAATCATCCTGACGAAATCTACTCTAATATTAGCCTCAAACACACCCAAAACCAATCTCGAGGGAGATATATACCAGTATAGTTAACCTGATCGCCTTGAATGTTCATGCCCTTGAGTAACTCATCAACCTCCTCATTGGTGAGCTTCTCTCCGAGAGAAGTAAGAACTATCCATGATTGAATCAGCAACCAGCTCACAATACACGGATAGAATGCCGGGGGAGGGGGGAGTATACCGTATCGCAGTTCTCCAACTCCAATGTACCCCGTCGAGTCTTTATCGAATACTTGAAACCCCCGAACAAACTCATCCGGCTCCCCCGGATCACGGAATCCATTCGGACGGTTCAGGATTTTCAAAAACGACTCAAAATCCACTGAGTTTTAAAACCAAATATTAACTACAAGTTTTTGAAGGGGGGCGGGGGTACTTACGATCGCCCTTGGGTGCAGAGTTGTGGATCAGATCGTCAACTTCTGCGTTCGTGGGGTTCTGTCCGCAGGCTCTAAGAAGGTCGCCTAGGGAGCTTAACGGGATACGTCCGTTCCCACGCTTGTCGAAGAGAGCAAAGGCCTCCTTGTAGTTTGTTGTTGCCTTCATAAGGGGGTTGAATATTTTAGCTTTTTTTCTTTTCTCTCTTTTTTTTTCCTCTCGCCCTGCTGTTTTGCTGCAACCTGAGCCACAAAGAGGGAGAGGTCTTGTACTCACCATTTTTTGAGTTCGTTCTTTGTAGGCAGGTACGGTTTGGTATTCGAGGGAAGAAAGAAATGATGGAGGGGCAAGTCGACGGGAGGTGAGATAGGGATGGGGATGGGATGGGATGAGTAAAGGTACGGGCAGTTGGGCTTCTGGTGGTGGGGAGGTTGTGTTTGAGGAACAATTTAAGGGTGTTTGTTTGTTTTGCACAACAGAGAGGTTGCCAAGGTGAGGTGGTGCGGCTAACCCTTCCACACGCTCTAACTCCAGACTCCACCAACCGTTACCAACGAGAGTGATCGCCTATGATCGTGTACCGGCGAACCTGAGCTTTCCCCCCCGGTCGTCCTTCTCCGGTTAAGTATGATATATTCCACACTATTGTTTCCTCCTTTCACTCGTATTTCTTGATCTATATAATACACCAACTCGTAGACAGTCAACGGAACCTTTGGCGCTTTAGGATTTTTACCGACTCTAAGATACCATAAAGTTCATACACAACTCCCCAACCGGCGACCGGTCTCGCCGAAGGAGAAGCAAATAATGTCTCTACTCCAATAATTAATAACAGGATTTCAATTTTCCTCTTTAGGAGCAATGAGTCGTTTTTTGCTCTCCCCGCGAGTATCATACCTGGGGATACTTTCTAGGTTTCCGTGAATCTGCTCGCACCCGGCACCCACTCACAAACACTATACGGTAGCACCACTCGGGTGAATTAAAATTTCAGGGCGCAATGTATCTCAATAGGATTCTTGACAAGAATAGCCTATCCCTTAACCCGTTTTCAGGCACTAGCTTTGTTTTACCCACCTAGCTCCAAAAGAGTATAAACGGTGGTTTTCAGGTATCTTCAACTGGGGGAGATAGCCTTGCTTACCGCCGCATTGAGGTGGGTGGGATTCGGCACAAGCGAAGGGGATACATCGGGGGCTGTCCTAGAAGGCTGCGGCTTCCAATAGTAGTAGTAGTAGTCTTGTGGTTGGGGTCAGCCACATTATATAGCAGTTTAAGAACAGAGGTGTCGGTGAACTTTCAGGCATGTCAATGATCATGGCAGATGTTGTGGAATACTGCCAGAGTGTATAAACTACCGTACCTACGGAACACCAGCAGTGATCATGTATTTAAGCCCACTGTTTTCTCTTGTATCTTATCAAAAACAACACCCCCCCTCGGCATCACTCTATTAGCGTCTCCCACAGCACTCGAACATAGGATGCCCTCTCTACGATTCGTGGCTGTTCGTGGGAGTTCAAGAGGATATTGTTGAACAGTGCCTCTTTCTTTTTTTACTTGCTCTTCTCCGGTGCGGTGGATCCTTCCTCCGTGTAAATTTGCGGAGGACTTGGAGCATTCCGTAGTCGGGGAACTATGCTTTAGACGACAGGTGAGTCCCACCCCTCTAGGGAGAGGGCCGTAGGCAGTGTTAATTGTTTACTCCATATTGGTCAACCTTGGCGCGAAGGAATTGGCTATGCATGAAGTTGGGGGTTTGGGTTGAGGTGGCACAACTGTGATTTCACATACCGGTATTGTTAAATTCAGCCAGTCCCCAAAGGAGCTTTTGGTTGTGATGTTCTAGAATCCCCTAAATAATAATAGCATTATCATACCCGTATCATAGTAGACTCCCATGCTGTGCTTGTACGAGTACAGCCTCGTTCCAAAAGTTCTCGCACCCTGGCTGGTACCGTGACAAACTTTTATACCAGATTTATTATGGCACTCCATGTCACAGCACCAACTTTGATGCGAGAACTTTTGGAACGGGGCTGTACTTGTACGGTACTAGCACTAGTAATTTACTCGACAGGTGCTCTGAGAGCAAAAGCTATTGATCCTTGCAGTGGCCACTGGTTCTGCTGTCACATCATAGAAAGGAGATGGCAGCTTACCGTACTTTCCTGCCCTTGGCACGTAGAGAAGTGGCCTGACCATGCCAAGGTGGATCTTACCTCGGCTCCCCACGTCCCATAAATCTAAACTCAAGATACCATAACTCAATCTCTGAAAAAATCAACTTCAACGACCTCACCATACCTTAGGAACTCGGATGATTAGGCCATGTGCTACAGTTAGAAATCTCTTACTGTGAAAAAGGGGCGAAAAAGACACCGACCGGCGGGCTGGTTATAGTGCCGGACATCTAAAACCGCCCCTCCTGTTCACTTTTTGTGGATTTGAACAGGGTTGTTTCTGCAATAAAAAGCGAATTCCTTGGCATTCCTTGGCATTACAGACATGGAATATCACTCATATTGCCTATCTAGGTAATTTCTTGGCTGTTCACTTTTCTTTCCTCTCATACAAAAATCTTCACTTCTTTTCATCTACTGCCTGCCCTCACCTTGCTCTTAATTAATAAAACAAATCCATAGCTTTATTCTCACCCTTTTCCTCCTCATTTCTATGCACTTATTTTCTTCATTACATTAATCCTGTGTTGTTGTCATTCAAGTCTTGTTCTCCTCTTTTGTCGTTGCCTTGAGGGTCGTTTTCACGCGCCCGGCACCATAGCAGTTAGTCTGTCCGAGAGAAAAACAAAATCCGCCGACCCTTGCCAGAGGAGGCAACCCCGACGAACATACCGGTACCAGTACCGATTGGTCCAATTGGGGCTTCTACAGCATTACCACCTCCCAATCTCCTAATCCAACTCTTTACACGCAAACTACATCTCACCTCACAACATAATACTTGACCAAGATGTTCCGCGCACCCCCACCCCTCGCAAGTAACCTCATCCTAACCTTCCCGTCGCCCCACATCCTCGTCGTAACTATCAACCGCCCCCAGGCAATGAACTGCATAAACAACCAAACCCACAACGAGATGTCACAAATATGGCGCTGGTATGATGATGAGCCATCGCTCCGCTGCGCAGTGGTCACAGGAAGTCCCCAAGGCAAGAGGAAAGCTTTTTGCGCAGGCCAAGACTTGAAAGGTCCGTCCCACACTCGCAGCCTGTATTACGGAGCATAGCTAACGGGGGCAGAGTGGAACGACGTTCAATCCAGCGGCACCAACTCCAGCGTCGCCCACCCGGAAGGCGGCTTCGGCGGCCTCTCCCAGCGCCGTGGGAAAAAACCCGTGGTAGCCGCAGTTGACGGGCTCGCACTCGGCGGGGGTATGGAGATGCTTATCAACATGGATATGGTCGTCGCCTCGGCCAGCAGTATGCTAGGACTTCCGGAGGTCAAGCGTGGAGTTGCGGCGTTTGCTGGTGTGTTGCCGCGGTTGACGATGAGTGTAGGATTACAGCGAGCGAGCGAGCTCGCGCTGACTGGAAGGATGCTGAGTGCAAGTGAGGCGAGGGAGTGGGGGTTGGTTAATAGGGTTGTTGAGGATGGGGATGGGGAGGCGCTTACGGCAGCTGTAACAATTGCGAAGGAGATTGCGGGGAACTCACCGGATAGTGTTATTGTGAGTCGGGCCGGGGTGAGGAGTGCTTGGGAGGGGAGAGGCGTGGAGGAGGCGACGAGGAGAATTAGGGAGGGGGTGGGGATGGGGCTGGAGACTGGGGAGAACATCAGGGAAGGTGTGAGGGCTTTTGTGGAGAAGAGGGAGCCGAAGTGGGTGGATTCTAAATTGTAGGTGTGTATCTGGGGTCGGCGGTTTGATTGATATGTCAATATGATATTTCGGGGATTTGCGCAGAGTGGTGGACTATTTTGCATCATACCAGCATGTTGCTATGTACGAATTGGGTTATTTTATATATATGATTTCTATTGGATTTGTCTCCTCAACTCAACGATGGATATTCGTCATACTAATCAGGGAAAAACGAGGGAACGGGATGTCATTTGCGCACTAAGAAGAGGAAGCAAGGCCCTTCATAGTGATAGCCGTCACTGAAATGCCGCTGCGGATAACTCCACACTTTGCCGTTCCTTTTCCCAAGCTAGCCAATCAGAGCGCGTAGTCCTGATCATGAACCCAGCAGTTAGTAGCAAAATCTTCATGCAAACAAGGTTTTCTGAGGGAAACATACGGCAATAGTCCCATCCCATTAACCTTCCATATACCAAGAGCAATCGTAGCAATTTGAAGCCCAATATAAGCAAGCTTGACCGGCCAGAGTCTTGTGTGAGTCCTTTCGTTATCGAACCGAGCAAAGGTGCTGCCAACAGTAGAAAGTGCTTTAAGGGGGTTCATGAATAACATGACGGTCATCATGATGGAGAAGATTTGGAGTGTATTGCCGGACATGTACATCATTATAGCGTTCATAGGGATAGACTTTGCAGGTG
>Ga0307509_10000440_pt1 | contig 69837 bp, 76 predicted proteins | sample 10_EM_MG_FD_202245 | JGI IMG/M metagenome (GOLD analysis project Ga0307509, IMG submission 202245) | Populus trichocarpa ectomycorrhiza microbial communities from riparian zone in the Pacific Northwest, United States - 10_EM | ecosystem: Host-associated > Plants > Roots > Unclassified | place...
GAGGAGGAACTCTATCTACGTCTACCCAAGGAGTTTGGTCTTGCCAACAATGGGAACGTAATCCTAAACAGTAATAGGATCGAGTTGGGAGTCTCCGTCACAGTGCGCTTAAACCGAAGCCTCTATATGCTAAAGCAGGCAGGATGCAATTGGTACAATACATTGGAATCATATTGAACGAAGGAGATGCGTATGAGTGCCTCAAAATTCGAAGCTCGAATATATACTAACCGGATGGGAGCAAGAATAATCGCCTGGGTCGATGATATTTTGCTTATTGGGAGTGCAGAGGAGGTTCAGAGCATGCCTTCCGCCATTCAACGGCGTTTCACTATCAAAGATCTTGGAAATGTCAAGTTTTTTGTCAGCATGTTGGTGGAACGGGACAGGGGGGAGGCGCATCATCTATATCAGTCAAAGAGTATACCGCAATAAGGGTTTGAAAAGGTTTAGGATGAACGAATGCAAAGGGTGTGCCACACCAATGGACGATAAAGTGAAACTCCCTGGTAAAAGGGAGGAGGAAGAAGTGGCCAACAAGGTACTATACCAGGAGGCTGTCGGAAGCCTCACGTGTGCGGCTATTACAACACTTCCGGATATCGCATATGCAACTGGATTAGTAGGACGTTTCGCTGCTGACCCAGCTATGTTACTTTGGGCAGCCGTTAAGAGGATTTTGCGCAATTTGAAGGACTCTTTGGGACTACGAATTCGTCTAGGAAGGAGCGATAATAGAGGCTTTGGAGGAAGAGAAAGAGGAAAGAAAGAAAAGAAAGCCCCTATCACTGTCTACGCTGACGCCGATTTCGCCCGAGAGGTGGATGGTGTGAGATCGACCACGGGTTTTGATATTCACGATCCATACGTGGCCATTGTTCACTGGAAGTCTCAACGCCAGAAAACAGTAGCAAAATCAACCACGGATGTGGAGTTCAATGCCACCGCCCTTGCTGTTGAGAAGGTTATTTGGTTGGCAAAGGTCCAGGCTGAGTTATACCGAGAGGTCAAAGAGGTTATTCCCATATTCGTGTTCAACAACAATCAAGCCTGTATTGCTACTCTCATGAATGGCTAGTTTAGGGCCTCTACACGCCATGTGGGCGTTTGATAATTCTGGCTAAGAGAGCAAGTACGTGAGAGCGAAGTGAAAATCATGTATCTTAGAACAGATGAGATGATAGCTGACGGATTGACCAAGGGTCTGGAGAGTGGGAAAGACGAGGGATTTACGAGGATGTTGTCTATGATGAGCTGAGCGCTATCATAATACCTGTTTGTGTTTCATTTTTTGTTTGAACAAAGTTGTTTTTCCGTGCTGTTTAGCACAACCATACCATGAGTTTGTCACTGCATGGGATTCAGGGGAGTGATAGCTGGAATCCCATTGTTGTTAGGGTATGATAGTTAGTTTGAGGTACGACCGGTTTAGGGTCGTGACTGCTGCTCGGAGGTTTTTCCTGTTGTGTGGGTTTTTCCTGTTTTTTGTGTTTGTGCGCTCTCTTCTGTGTCTAGTTTGAGCTACCAGTAGCGAGCTTCCTGTATAGGTACATCAAACATCCACATCGTTATCATCACATACCGGAACCACCACCTACGTGCTTTTATCCGTGCTTCGCGCCGTTACCTACGCTACCCCAGTTATTATTGGGTTGTGAGCGAGCTGCCATCAGAGTGTCGCTATCAGAGTGTTTGCTCCAAACCTAGGACAAACACCTGGGATGACCCAGCCTTTAAATCAAAACAAGAGCTAGATGGCCAAAGAAATTCTCCCCAAAATTAGAAGTTTCCTTCAAACTCTTGATTCTAAGGGCCCATTTACCTATTGATGGCCGTATGGCAACCAGAGACAGTACTAGTCATCAGAGAAAGTTATATAGTTGATGGCATGTAAAGAAAATAGAATAGCTGCAAGTTTATCTAATGTACTCTCTAGTATATAGCTTAAAGTCTGCTTATCTAACTGTCTATTTCTAAAAATTAAATTTATAATAAGTGATTTAAATAGACAGTGCGTCTCAAGCGTTTTCTGATAAATTGTGAGAAAGTGTTTGGCCAATTTTCCACGCTCCTAGATTCGTGTAGCTAGACCGTCAACAGGTTACGTTGCCTACTCTAGGCAAAGGTCATCTACTTTGCCGCACCCCCCTCAAAATAACAAACTTCACTCCTCCCCCGCAAACACCATCCAAGACCAGCGATGCCATCCCGACTGCACGAAGCTCCAGGCCTCTGGATGAAATGGGAACGTTCGCGCTGGGTCGAAAATAGGCTTATAAACTGGAGAGACTATCATGCAATCAGCAGTAGCAATGCAAGTATATATACCTTATTAAGATTATGGAAACTCCGAATACTATCCTAACATATATATACAGCTTGTTCCGGATTTGTCGGCAAGTATGCCGGCAGAACCAAGGACCCAGATCTCTCGTGGACGCCGCGAATAAATGGAATCCCCAAACCCTTTCCTTCCGTCGTCCTCGAGTCCGGTTGGACTCAGACAAAGCGCCAGTTGGATAAAAATTCTAAACTTTGGCTACTTGGAACCGCCGGTCAAGTTCGAGTTGTTGTCAGTGTTCCCAAGCGTCCCGTCCGCCCTGTAGGCACCTACAGGACTCCAGTCCCGTCCGTCCCGGGCGTCTGTCTCAAGCTGTAGGGCAAGGGCGTCCGTCCTTTGAGAAAGACTACCGTCTAAGAGGGTGACTGTAGGTCCCTACAGTCCTCTACGGATTGGGAACTCCCGAACGGTACATGCATTCCTCACCCGTCATCCGCAGTCCTCACCCGTCTTCTGCAGTCCTCGCGAATTACCTATAGGGCCTGTCCATTACCTGCAGTCCTCACCCGTCATCCGCAGTCCTCACCCGTCATCCGCAGTCCTCATCCGTCATCCGCAGTCCTCATCCGTCTTATGCAGTCCTCGCCAATTACCTGTAGGGTCCGGCCGTCATCCGGAGTTACCCGGAAAATTGCGCCACCTGAGACACCTATAGGGCCCGGCCGTCCGTCCCGGGCATGGGTTAGGACGGACTACAATTTGGCGTCCGTCCCGTCCAAAGGCCTCACAATTGGCGTCCGTCCCGTCCTAGGCAAAAGACGGACGGACTGGGCGCTTGGGAACACTGGTTGTTGTGTTATGTAAAATCTTCCGTCCAGGAAGAGACAACAAGGTCAAAGTGACCTTGACCATTTGTCGGATGATTCGGGGTGGTACTATAACAAAAACTGAATGGGTATGATTACCATTTTTCTTCATCCTATTACATGACTTTCGGTATTCGATATTGGTTAACTGTATACAGGAAATCTTTCCGGTTCCGGCCAACGTACCCCCCGATCCCACTATCACTATAAGTGAGCTCTTCAGTGGCGACCCGCCACCTGACCTTACCCGTCGTGTCAGCCTTCCCCTAAGCATCGCACGCCTTCATGAAGAACCCCGCTACCATATTCGTGCAAGAGGTAATATTCCCGCTTAAGAAGGAGTTACGTGTAGATAGCGAGAAGCGATCCTCGCCAATGTTTTGTCTCTGTCTTTAGAAACAATTGATTCTTTTTACCATTGGTACTTTTTCTGACTTCGACGATAATACTTTACCGGTTCGTGCTATACAAACGGTGATTGTCCACTTCAGGTTCCGGTTCCTCGGTTGGCTTTCTGGGTCCTCGCCCAACCAGTGTTCACCTGTCGCTTCTGGGGAGTTGGCCTCGTCGTGTGCAGTCAGTCCCCTTCATCTTGCTGCCGCACCTTGCAAACTGGTCCTCCCTCCTCTCCTTTCTCCACTCCAATCGTTTCTCTTCAATCACTTAAAACCCTCTCAACAAAGGCGCCTTCGCTATCACTCGCCTATTCTCCAATTGCACCTTACTTAGCTTCCATAACCTGACTGCTTTCTCTGGCCAACATGCCTTACTTCAAACTTACTCTTACTGTTATCCTCATACTAGCCGCCTGTTCTAAGGCTCAATCCATCGCCGAGCTCCTTTTGAGTACGCCTGAACTTAGCAATTTTACCTCTGTCGCCTAGATGTATCCTGATTTCGTTTCTATTCTCGCCGGCTCTTCGAATATCACTCTTCTTGCACCTAATAATAAAGCTGTCTTTGACACCATGAAGGCGATGCTTACTCCAACCGGAAACAATGCCGAACATATCAAGAGTTTGTTTGGCCTATCATGTCCTCAATGGAACGTAAAGACCAGCAGATTTTGGCAATAAGCCAGAGTTTTTGCCCCTCTTTTGACTGCTAAGAAGTACGCCAACATAACCGCCGGCGAGCCGCAAGCCGTCAAGGCAATTCTAATGGACGATCATCCCTCCCTCTATTCTAGTCTCAACAAAGTCTCAATGGTTTCTAGAGCTGTGAGTCCTTTTATCTACCTTAAATTTTTCGGAGTTCCTCTTACCTTGTTCCAACCTCCTTCCTAAACACAATTGTTCTTCTAAGCCCCCCGCAACTACTTAATGGCTTTGCTAGGCAATATCAAGAGTTCATGTCTTCCAGTACTCCTGTCTCAGCAATGACTCTAATTTTTGATTTCTGGTTGTCAACGAGCTACACTAATATTTTTCTCGTTTCAGAATATCAATTTCACTGGAGGTGTTTTTCACATTATCGATAGCGTTCTTACCATTCCCGTGAATGTTTCCACGACTGCTATCGCCTTAAATCTCACCGTGTTTGCCGGTGCATTGGGTAGTGCCAATCTTGCTGACAGTTAATACGCTTTCCCGTGCCACTATCTTCGCTCATAGCAACGCTGCTTTTCAGGCGATTGGTAACGTTGTGGGAAGTTTGGGCAATGAGCAATTGGCCACTATCTTAACGTAGGGTCCCGCTTTGAATTTCCTTGATATCCTCCTAACTTAAGGGTCCCCATGTGGTTCTTGCCAGAGCTTTTTCGAAAGACCTCACAAACGACCAAAGGCTGAGGACTGCTCAGGGCGAGGAAATTACAATCCGGATTGACAACGGCAGGGTGTATGCCAATGGGGCGAAGGTTATAGACTCAGACTTTATCACCAATAATGGTGTCGTTCATGTCCTTGATGGGTATAGGTGTCACGCCAGGGTTTCGAATGGTCGGCGGAGGGCTGGACTGGACTTAGTGAGTACAGTCAAAGTCAAGTCTAGTCTGAACTACATGCTCAGGTGAAAGTCAAGTCTGGTCAAAGGATAGAAATTTGACCGACCGAGCAGTGAATGGCAAGACAACCGACTAGACTAGACAGGATCAGATTCAGTAAGTCGAGTGATATCCGATGTTGGAATTTCGGTTAGACGAAAACGACTAAGAACCAATATGGGATCCGTCCGACAGAGTTTTATTTTTAGTGGAGGATCAAGCGAGCGTAGGATAATTTTTCTACGGTAGGTTGTTTGTTATAACTGCCAGGCGAACTCGAAAGAGTAGGACTATCACATGTAGTAAAACATATCATAGCAACGGCCACTTTGATTCAACAGGGATCCCATATTAGACTGGTCCCCGACTGGACTGGACTTGACCTGACCAAATATTTCGGTCAAGTCTAGTCTCCTCCTCCATTCTCGACTTACTGGTCGGTCTCCTGTTCAGGACCTGACCGGTCGTACTATTGGGAACCCTGTGTCACGCTGAGATGTGTTTATAGGAAGCTAATGTGTAAAGCGTCTTGAACCCCAATGCTACCAGCGACTAACCAGATGCTGGCTCTTCAACCCAGGTGCCGGCTTTCCCTTCGGCTACCGGATCATCTGATGTTCCATTTACTTCGGGTGTCCCCACACCTACTGGGTCTAGAATGGTCACCCCTTCTCCACCTGACACCCCTTCTGGCACAGGTAGACAACCTAACGGGGCAGGCTCTATTATGAGAGACGTTGTTATCGCTGTGGTGGGAGCGGGACTCGTATTTGCTGGTAGTATGATTGTCTAAGCTGTTGTTGGTTCTCTAGAAGTATCTAAAGTCTGCATGGGGAGCAGTTTGTTGGGAAAAGTAGCCTCAGGGTATACACTTTTTCTTTGTTTTTCTCGCTTTCTCCTGGCCGAGCGGTATTGGTGTTTATGGAATGTACAGTAGCTGTGGATTCCCTGGTAACTCACGTTGCATGTCATAATAGAAACTGAAATTGCAAGTATCAAGACATTGTTTATATTATGAGCTTTCGAGTTTATTCGAGTTGACAGACGGAGGCGAGTGGCTGGTAGTGACTCGGTTGAGCACTATGTATAGTACTCAAGTACTGTAAATTTACTGTAGGGTGCTGTATGGTGGGTGGTAAAGATTAAATATTGCCGCTTCTCGGAAGATCTTATAGGGATGACTAAATGACTGTAGCTAGGAAATCTCCAATTGCTGATGCGTTTAGCAAGCTATCCCCTCTCAAATGCCTAGGTGGCTCAACAACTTGTGCAGATCAGGGGTGTGCGCCCAGGCTCGAAGGAGCTCACTGAAGTTCATGATAAATCTTCTTTGTTCGTAATCTACCCTAACTGCTAGTTTAGGGAATCCATAGACTAAAGAGGAGGGACTCTTTTGACTTAAAGATTTCCAACACTGGTGCTTATAAGTTTCTTTCCCTCTCTCGATTAGAACTGTATGTACTAGCTATCTCTGAGCTATTAGACCATATTTTGAACCAGCTCCAGAGCTAGCCCCAGGTACCAAGACCCTTTTTCAGGTTCTCAGCTTATTGACTGCTAATCCCCGGTTTGGGCTGCATCGAACTAGTGTGGTGGTTGCTCACTGACCATGTTTTAATATTAGTAATTTAAGCTTAACGCTAAACAAGACGGTTTTATAATGTTTTAATGGCAGTTACTTGGTTTCGCTGTTCGATCTAACATACAAAGCATAGCTAGGCTAGGATAGCAATCCGTCGGAAGAATCGGCTGCTACACGGAATGCTATGCATTGGCCCAGTGTTCCCAACAAGCCAGGTAGGCCAGGCCGCGGCAAAGCCTGGCCTGACGTATGGGAATTCTCTAGGGCCTGGCCTGGCCCGCCTATAGGCCGTATAGGCTTGATACTGATTCGGATAAATTTTGTCTTTGCTTAGTTCCAATATTATTAGCTAACTAGAGCTGATTCGGTGAAATAGATGATTATCCTGTACCTAGGGGAGAAGATGGGTGGAGCTTGTATTCACTGGGAGCCTCATAGATCATGTTCATTACAAGGATGGTGGGTTGATGCCCGGTAGAGAGGGGGGGAGGGTGAGTCTATGTAAGGTAGTCGTTTCTCACAACTCCCCCCCCTCTTTTCTTTTCTCCAACCACCAAAACCACGGCGGGAAAGAGCCAGGACGGTCAACGGTCAATTAGGATAGCCAACCACAAGAGGTGGATCTCCTGTGAATAGATAGTCGGACAACTAGGATAGGTTGGACTCTTCTCTTCGCTTTTTTTTCGCTCTCAGGATTTTTCATTGGTGAAGGTTTGTGAAATAGGTAGGCAACTTGAATCGATTGTGAATAGTGTGATCTGTTTTCTGTGTGTAGTTTTTGTCAGTGACAGATCGTGATTTGTAGTTACTTCTTTCTCTGCAGAATAGATATCCCGGTGCCCGATATTTCTGTAATTTCAGTACAAGCTCCTGATAGGCGGGCCTGGCCTATATTGCAACGGCGGACCCACACATAGCGAACAGGCTACACCATATCAACAGAAAAACTTCACGGTAAGTGTAAATAGTTTACAAAGTGACATCAAAGATATAATGATTGGAATTTATTACCTTTGGGATATAATGTAATTCCTATTAAATCAAATAATATGGGCTATGATCAGTCGAGAGTACCTTGGGATTCTTGTTCTCTTCTGTACCGCCAGCGGTGTCCTATATATACACAAGATTGACTTCCAAAGAAAAACTCTTCGTCTCCCACATCCTTCTCCATTTTCTCCATTGTTCGTTCCATCCACACCTCTTAGAAGTTTCCTGAAACTCCTATTCCATGAATCCCTTCTTTCTGTTTCGTCCTCTTACACAGTTATCCTTATCCTGTGCAAACCTCCGCTATGCTCATACACCCGTCCGTTTCCTAACTGTCATAGTGCGACACTCATCCGTTTCAACTCCCAGCTAACCTTAGTCCCAAACCTTTAGCACTTCCTAGTGCGTTTCCTGAGTGTACCCAAAACATCTCCGCTGCAGCCAAACATTCGTCCAAACAACTATCGTCTCAGCTTCTAACTTCCGCAACCCTTTCCAAAACAGAACTCCCTTCTTCCATACAGCCAGTGTCGTAGTAGTATTGGAGATATGGAACCTTCGCGAATATTTCAACATTAAAGAGGTGGGATGGGGGGAATGATTGTAGGACAGGACTACTGGTGGCTCTGGAGGTGAGTTTTTAAAACTTTGTTGAGTTGGTTGTGTATCACTCGTTTCATGATTAATTAAGAATTGATTATCGAAGGCAAAGAGGACAAAAAACGAATGCGAGAAAAGTTGAGGAGGGGAGGGGGTTGGGGGAGCAAGCGATCTGTTCTCAATACTAATTACAGGGCCTGTAGGCGCCTATCAGGCCTGATATGCTTCGTAGACTGGTTGAATTCGGCCTAGATCGGCATAGGCTACCTTCCAGTATGGCCGGCCTACGATCTGCCTGGCCTGTTGGGAACATTGTATTGGCCAACCACACAGAAATAAATCACACGGGCACAAGATAGCGTAAAGCACCTACGCAAAAGTCTTGGTCATCGCGTATTTCAACGCTCGCGACAACGGCAAACATAAAGTAATGAAATTGAAACAACTCAACCACAAATTATTCAATTGATAAGATATAAAAGAAAATGAATTTTAGGACTAGCCTGTACATATATATGGAAAAAAAAAGAAGAAAAAATAATTTCTAGTATCTTGTATACCAGCCCTTTGCTGTAATCACAGCCTGAACCTGGTCAGGCATTGACCTCCACAACTGCTCAAAAAACTCTGAAGGTATAGTTTCCCATACTAAGGGTAATGTCTCAGCTAGCTTCTCCTTGACCTTCTGAGGGCCACCAGGTGTTGAAGCAATATCAGGGTACTGAGTTTGAAGTCTTTTCTTTATTTCAACCCAGACATGTTCAATGGAGTTTAAGTCAGGTGAACAGAGGGGGTGTTCTGCTAGTTCAATCCCATTTTCCTCAAACCAATCTAGTACTAGCTGAGCATTATGGAGGATAGAGTTGTCTTGATGAAAGATAGGATTGCCAAGGGTGTCGCGAACACAAACTAGGACTGGGATAAGACAAATTTCCAGCATCTGAAGGTGGACCTACGGGTCTACTGATTTTACCACCAAAGGCACCAAGGTTCCCCGGTTTTTCCCCCAGAAGCACCCCCAGACCATCAAAGAAATACCCTTGCCCTTTCCTATCCCTCTCACACACTCTGGATGCCACTTTTTTGAGGCAGATCTGAAGACCCATTTTGACTGTAGATTGCGGCTCCTCTCAACAGAACATTCATCACTCCAGATTACCCTTTCAAAATCCTCGGTGGTCCAATTTTACTGTGCCTTGTCCCAAGTTAGCGTCTTTTGAGCATGCTCTGGTGTTAGCCTCGCTCTTTTCTTAGCTAGCTAGTTTTTAATACCACTCTCTTAGGCCCCGGTCCACACTGGACACTGGGACATTTGGTGCAAAAACCTGCTATAGCTTCTCCCTATTCCAGTCCATGTGAACCCTTGCCCCTCGCACTAAATATCACTTTGCTCTTTGGGAGAGCAGTGATGGTCGGCCAGAGCGGGAAAGGTTGTCAATTGAGCCGCACTTCAAGGACCAGGCAAGGCAATTTCTCACTGTTGACCATCGGCGGCCAACTATCTGGCTAGCAGTAGATATTTTTTGAAAAATTTCAAAAACGGCAAGAATCATGCCTTTCTCAACTGGGCTAAGCTTTTTGCAAGAGGTCTTTGGCGCCATGGTTGCTGTTGTTTTGATAATTCAATTGGTCTTCTTGATAGTATGGTTGTGTTGCCTTCGCTTAACAGCTGTTTTCACCAAGAGTTTTGCTTATGTGCTTTAACTTAACAAAATTAACCATACACCCGGCACCAGGAAAAACTTAACTCATCGCAACCACATCATGCACCAATCCTACCATTTTTATCACAACAGTAAAATTAAATAAATAGTAAAATATATTGGAAAAATTACAATTGGAATTGACATTGATTAGAGTTGGTCACTGCCTCTATTGTGTTTATAATTGATGCTGTTAGAGTATAAAAAATATTTGTATCAAAAGGTTTTCAATAATAAGTAATTCCCCCCTCATGATTTTTTGAACTATATTGATACTACCCTCCATGTGGAACACCTCTGGACACTAGTATAAAGCTGGTACTCTATAGGATATTAAAATACTGACTTCATTTTCTTATCTCCTGTTGTTATTACAGTTATTACCCCTAGGTATCTTGTCTTCCTTTATGTTACCTGTTTTGTCTAACATCTATGCATTCCTATGTTTTTTCTAGTTTTAAATAAGCCAGAATACTATCTAACTTACTTACTTATACTAACAAAAATTTAAAATCTTGTTATGCAAGTATTGTCCTCCTTATGAGTATAGAAACAATAAGAGTGTAACCGGTACAGGCTACCAGTTTAGGTATGGATTTGTTTTATGTATTGTTTCAGGATACAAGTTCACAACAGTAAAAATTATTACCTGCGTTCTGTGGGTCCCTTCTGTCTGACGCTCTGGACACTCAAAACGTCAACCGCTACTCTGGACGTGATGCTTGCACGATGCGGCGTTTGGACATCAACACCTTTGACTCGCAATGTCCAAGTACCATCCTGAATTATAGACACTTCGGCGCCCACGTCCTGAAGCCCTTCATGCCTGAGTCTTGGGGTCCTGATTATGTTCTATGCGAAGCCCTCACTTCCTGATACAATGTGTTTCTTAGTTCTGGCATCAGGATTACTGATGATACTAGGTTCTCACTTCATAATTATGAAGTCCTCTGAAGACAGTCGTCTGGACGTAGCGCGCACTTGATGCACATCATTCAGATGTCATCCTGATCCTGTATGGCAGTATCAAGAGACATTCCGGATGGCCTGTGATGCGGGCTTATGAAATCCCAAAGTCGTCCTCAAGGTTCACGTACACACTCAGAACGACGTCGAGTTCAGAGTCCGCTCTGGATTGGACATCTGGATGCTACAAGGATAGCATCATCCATATGTTACTAAGTTCAGGGTGTCATTACGTCAGCTCCCATATTATCGTTACTCTTCTAAGAGGCCTCGTTATTCCATTTATTACTATTCATATACAACTATTACACAAATAGTCAATCATCGTTACCTGGAGTGGACCTTCAGGTAACAGAGATTTCCATGATTCGAGATCTCTCCGGACTATTGCTCAGAATAGAGCTCAGTTCTGCCAAAATAATCAATTACATCGTTTGCTATATGATATTCATCAGTACTTTACAGATACCTTTCGCCAAGTCGAAGTCCACACTCCGCCGGGCTGGATTCAAAGTAAATTATCTGAGACTGGTGCAAGACAATCTTGAGATTCGTCGAGACTCAAAGAACGGGTACTGGCCAGGTCAGGGCTCTGCGCACTCTCTGGCTCTAGTTCGAGTGTCAGCACTTCTGAGTTATCTAGACTAGGTGGAATTGAGTCGAGCATCCGCAGGGCATGCCCAAAGGCTGCCTGGCTGTAGTCAAACGACTTATCGGTCGTCAGAAACATTTCCTGAATATCTGCCTGATGATTGAGGGACCTGGTGCGATTATTCAATGTCAGTTCTCATTCGGTAACTTCGCGTGGGTTCTTTCTGGATAACTGACGCTGAAGTTCAGCGTGAACCTCGTCATGATTGTCGTCAAAACCTTCTCTCCATTGCTTCAATACTTGATGCTCTTTTTGCATCTTTTCGGCAATCGTCTCTGATCAATTTGTCTGCATTAGTTCTTGTGTCGGCTTGGGCATAGCCCGCTAGGTGTTCTGCTGTCGGGATAGAAGATTCTTGATAAAAGATTAGCCATTAGATCAAACTAAATTGCTGCCAATTGTGGGGATCTTACCTCTGACGGCATCAGGTTTGAAGTCTGGACTATCCTGATAAACACAAGCACACCACGCTTGAAGTGTATGGCACAGTATTGCACATGTCAGGCATACCATCGGACGATTGATGAAGTCGAAAAATTCCTGATGCTGTATTCCAAGCCCTCTCTTGCCATTGAAATACGTACCGTATATGGCGTCGGCAATCTGGGGTCCGAGGAATCTGAATTTTATTCTCTATACTGAGTTCAGAGTCAGTTGTGCGAAGAAGATTTCTGGATGGTATCATCCCTCAGATACAAACCTCATATCTGGAGTGGGGCACATGGACTGATCATCTTAGAAGAGCAATTCGACCATACGAGTGATAGCCGTCGGGTCATCGTGTAGGTTGTATAGATCTTGGATGTTGTTTGTAATATGATAGACATAATGAACACGCAGGCCAGTGTGTTTTTGACTTATCTGAGGTAGCTAGTACAAGATCGTATATTTGGTGATAGCTAACCACAATTACAATGTGTATACCTTTCTCATATGGTTCAATATTTCCAGCATCCACAATCTCATCTTTAGCCCTATTCCAAACTCTATACACCTCCGACGTCAAAGCAATTGGGTTTGGAAGTAGGTCAACAAAAAGAGTGTAACGGAAGATTAGAGTGTTCACAACGCTTAGCATTTTCCCTTCAGTACCTGTTACAGGGTTTCGTCATGAATGAATTCTATACCGTACGGTCAGGCGTCCTGAAGAGCTTCGTTCTGAGAGTGGACTCAAACTTCTGAAAACAGACTCAGTTTGAGTATTAGGGTCACCAAGTGAGAAGGAATACCTCATTAAACTTGCGGAGAGGAAGGTCTGGGATTAGATAGGTATACCAGGAGTTATTATCACTTCAGACCTGGTAGTCCACGGAGGAATTGCTACATCCTGTGATCCAGATCATGTCGAAATTCTCACGGTCTTTGCTCCATTGTTTCCTGAGCCATAGCTCCGTGATTGGACAGGACGTTGTGCTGCAGACATGTCCTGACAATCAAGGTCTTCTTCATCAATTTCGGTGTCTGGCTCGGTTTCACCTTCCAGGAGTGAAACATGGTACTCCTCACTGTTACTGTCAGAGAGGTGAACAGGTTCACCTTGTCCGTCAGCATCAGTGTCGGGTTCAATATATACTGGGATCTGATGCGTTGTCGTTTTTGCGTTCATTGATTTTCGTCCTGAATGATGTTCAGCATTTGGTGGGGATTCATTCACACCTGATAACTGACTGCTATGGGAGATGCTAGATTCTGTCTGCTGAGTCCCGGAAGGGGTATTCTGATGTGCTTGGGTTTTTTCGAGTCTAGGATGCTTCTTTTTGCCTGCTTGGTTAGGTTTCTGACTGCTGGCTGTGTTACCTGATAGAAAATCTGGTACACGCTGGCTGTGATTAACAGCTTTCATTGTTGGCTAGCTCGAGGCCAGGGTGTCGGTGCCTGTTTCACACAGACGCTCTTTCATTTTAGATGGAATCGGGTTTGGCTGGCTCGTTGCCAGGTTGTCGGTTCAAATCTTTCTCGTGGGTCAGTTCTGATTGTCTACAGACAGCAGGCGGCCAGTTGGTTTTAGAATGCTGGCAGTATATACGAGATTTCATCAAGGCAAAGTCTAATTGTTTATTTTTTGTGTGTAGGGGGGGCGTGAAGTTTGAATGTGTTAATTTGGTGGATTAGTTCTTAGATGTCGAGGCTGGTATAAGGGAGGGTGGGCTCACAGTCTGTCACTAGGTATACGGGTGGAAGATCTACTAATGCTATTTAGCAGATCTAACATGCGGTTTCCCGACCTGGCATTCTAGGAGGGCTGGTTATTTCTTCTGCGGGATCATCACAGCAGTTCCTCAAATTGCTTAGATTTGTGAAGCTACTCTACCTTTGAATTGCTGTATTGACAGTGGGTGCAGTTACCGGATTTGGAAGGACGGGAATCTGCCGAGCTCATCCGTCTTGCTGATACATAAGAATTTTTATTATGGTCAAAACATTTGTCGTGATGTAGGTTTCAACACACAACAAGAATCATAGATGAAATGAATCAGGCGCTGATGTCAGAGCCCGGGCCGGTCCAAGTTTTAAGCACTATTTGTTAACGACAACGGCTCTTGTTGTGACAGTGGCCAAGCTAAATTGTTGTTAGAAGATTATTCTAATCTTCGAACAGCGAATTAGCAGCGGGAAAAGTATTGGTGTCTGTATGCAAGGAAGACTACGTTGCAAGACTTAAGCAGACAGTGCACATCTCAGCGAATGCCACATAAGTTGCCTGGATTTAGACGTACACAGACTGTCACTCGGAATCCATCTTGAGATTTGTCAAGCGATTGAGTCTCCGGTTTTCATTATCTCTGAGTGCGCTAGGTGGTGAATGGCATCTCTGGTGGCGGCTAGCGTACGTTTGGGAGTACAGTTAAACAGAAGATCAGAGTACGTGCGCGAAGTGATTTCCAGACAAAAAGTGTTGGTGAGTTTGAACAATCTTGCAGTATAGTTTGGATCCTAGAAGATGGATAATCTTCAGACTTGACACGTCAATGTAAGAGGTCTGGGGAAATGTGCCAAGCCAGAGTGGTGCAAATTGTGCTGTCTGCGCGAAGTCAAGCTGGAAGAAGTATTGGTTAGCGAGGGGAATTCTGCAAGAGACACTGACGAAGCCTAAAGGGGTTTGGAAGCGTCTACTCAATCCACAGTAGTCACTGAAACAGGCTCTGGAAGCAAAGCATGATTACAATCACTAACGCAATTTGGTCCATGAACTAAGGCCAACGCAAGGGGATACCAGGATTAATTGATTAATGTGATACATCTGACAAGACGACATGAAAATGTAACAAATGCTGTAGGCCTAAGAATTGTGGGTAGAATCTATGATAAAATTGTTTAAGTGTAATGAAAAAAAAAAAAAAAGTTCCTTGTTTTTTGCAGTGAAGCCAACAATGAGCTTTCCCACGCCGGCAAGTTGTGCCTCCAGTTGAATCAATCTTTTTGGGCTCTTTGGTGCTGGGCCCCTCACCCCGTTCGTTTCTAGTTTCGCCAGGATGATTTTCATTAGGGGCAGGGGGGTCTCGATATGTACCAGCTGCTATAGGCTTGGGGGTAGTGGAGTTCCTAATATCTGAATGAACAGTAGGCAAATTCTGAGGATAAGTAGTAATGGCGGACAGATACGGGGTTCTAGGATGATCGGGAGTAACAGCTGGTGGTGAATTTGTCATTTGAAGGGCTTCGGAGGACGTGGGACGATGAATAGGAACATCACATTCAACTAAAGAATCAGTATCGTCAGCTATTGTGTCATCAGTGCTGTCGTTCCCACGTTGGCGCCCAGGGCGCTCCGGGCTTCTAGGCTCTTGGTCTCTAGATCGCACTTTCGACCCACCAGTAGCGATGTTAGGATTCTTTAGGTACTGAGATATCCAGGGCTGCTTTTCGAGAAGTGCCCTCACTGTGACAACTCCGTTGTTCACAGATTCCACTGAAGGGCCAGCGGCTTTTTCAACATCTCCTGAATGGGGGGTGGGTCTGGGGGGTAGGTGGTGCTCTGCCGATTGATCGCTCTCCTTGTCAGCCCCGGTTGGTGATTCTGGCATCTAGGTATCAATTTCCTAGGTATTTCATTAGCATTGGTGATTATATATTATGACCATGAATCTAAACAGGTCTTGGAGTAAATGAATAAAATCTAAAAAATAAATGATACATCCTCATGATCTTCCCCGCTGCTGGCCTGAGGGGTAAGTGAGAGAGCTGATGCCACCTCATGGTCAACAATGATAGTATCATTGAAATCGTCATCGTTGTAGTCATCGCTATCATCGGTGACATTTCCTTCAGTGTCCTTATTGTCATCCACACTCTCAGCAGACCCAATTCGATGCCCTACATTGGGATTGAAAAATTGATGCCGTGTGGCAACAGGCGCAAGGGTCTAGGCTTGGCCCTTGTTGCTTACTGGACTTTGTTCAAGGACTAGGAGATCGAGAGGATCTTTGGCCAGGTGGGCAAGCAGCCACGCGCGAATATCTCTGTCTTTATATAAGATGATAAGCTAAGATAGCCGTAGTGGTTCAGAGGGACGTCGAGAATGCATGCTCGTATGGCGGCCTGTCGCCCCAATGAGATATCGTGGAGACTTAATCTGTTCCGCGACGTGTTGGTTTGGTAGCACAAAGACAAGCATGCTTATAGTCGGTATTGATAGAACACACCATGCAATGCCTCTCTCCAGAGAAGTTGTGTTCCAGGATTGTTCAAAAACCAGATGTGTACCTGTAGGAGCCCCAGTCTGACAAAGAAGGTGAATTCCTCTCGCACTGGGGCGGTACGGGGATGGCCAATCATGATGCGCTAATTAAAAAGAAATTATTATTAATGTCAGGCGCATGAAGCAGAGTGAAGTTGGATACTCAAACTTATTCATAACGTAGGAGGCCATTTCGGCAGTCAAATTATCTGGGCTTTCAGCTGTATTGTCCGGGCGTTCCTTGTGAAGACGGTCATTTGTCGCCTGAAGTTTGTTCGCAATGTCCTTGACCAAGACTCTGATCTGTTGTAGAACTTCTTCGACATCTTCACGGCGGTGGTCGGTTTTTATCTTTGTTACGTGATGTTTAACAGAGGGAGGCAACGGGCAATGTTCTGGACCAAGTCCCATTGTCGGCCTGTTAGGCACGCTGTGTTCCATGCGAGTGCCATTCACTCTGCTGTTACCTGATCTCGCGATGTCTTGTATGTTGTTGTGGACTCGCATGGGTTCATGAGGCCACACCAGCTTTTTGAGTATGATATTTTCCCGAGACAGCCCCTGCTGGTGGCTGGTGTGAGTTCACTATTGAGTGAGAGATGTGCCATACTTGCGATATCACTAACCTAAAATGTTCGACAGCAGGCTTGAAGGCTGGCTTTTTACCGGATGACATTGATTGACTGTCCGAATATAACCTGGAGTTAGTAAACTGTTAAACTATCAATCATTCTCATAATAAGCGGTGATAGCTTATGTCATTGATGCCTCCCCTGCAAAAGCAGCCATCCGGGGATGTCTTTGTCTGTGCTTCGCATTAGTTGAATCAAGGCTTCGTGTCAGAACACCTTGACGTCTGCGGCGGCCTATTAACGTTAGTATAGTGGGACTTAATTGACAGAGAGAGTGACCTTACTTCTGGTTCTTGTCCTGGGCGGGGCGTTTTGGTGATTTTGGAGGCATTATGGGAGTAAAGACTGTTAGTGGACTTAGGCAAATGTGCATTGGACAAAGCCCACACTCGGGGGATAGGCAGATGGGTAAACAAATCTGTGTAACTCGACCTGGACAGCGCTGGGGATTCAGAACCAGGGCATGGTTCCCACAGTGTCTTCTGGAATCAAGCAATCAAAGTAATGTGATGAGTTGAGGAGAACTGTGACTGGCAGATGGAGCAATGGGAGACTGGCGACGGAGGCTTTGATGGTCAATGGTTACGCCTTTGCAAGTGGAAGAGCACAAACTTCTAGAATTTGGCCGTCTGGACGTTCGTGGATGCGGGGTATGAGGTTGATTTTGTGATAGTCCTACATTGGTCCTCGTGATATTGTGCGATGGGGTTATTGATGCAATAATGCTGATCCCAAAATGCGTATTGTGCCGCTGGTTGAGCGGCGACTACACCTCATGATTGATGACAAAGAACTCTCGCGCGATGATCCTTGACTGATCTCACAACAATATAACCAGGGCGATCTGGAAAGAAGGGAACTCCAATAGGCTTTGATTTACGAGTATACCACGATCTAATTACCTATTAAGGAAACAACGCATAAAAAGAAGAAATTAAAGAAAGAAGAAATATTCATAGCGATATCAAAAGAATCTACAGATGGTGAACGCTATGCAAATACTCAGAATTCCGAAGCCACAGCCGATATGCTACAATCAAAACTCTGAATCTTCGACAGCAATAGCGTGTGCTGCCTCTTCGATGCAGTATCTTTACGATGCGCAACATCTTGATCTGCGGGACGCTTCCTTCTCTCATTAGTTAACTGTAACACATACAAGTCATACGTTGCGAATTGTCTTTTTGGCGAATTTTCATCACAAAGTGCACCGCAAATGGGAGCTGACCACTTGAAGATTGGGTCGTCTTGAGATGGGCGACCAGTCAAATCCACAACTGGCTGAGTGTTCAGCTGGCTGAGGCGTTTGATCGTGAGTGGAACTCAATTGATTAGCCAACGAGCGAGAATCCCTCCCGAGAGGGGCCATATGTCAGATATGTTGTCTCCTGCTGTCTCAGACTCTGAGAGGTATGATGACAATTCAGAGGCGGAATCATGAGGAAGGAATAGGTTAGGTAGGGATTGGCTTGAATCTCCGGAGTCTGTGCTATTCGATGAGTTCTCGGAAATATCAGAAGTATCTTGGTCATTCGCCGCATCGCGGTCACTACTCTCACCCCTCCCACAATATGCTAGATCTCGCACTGAGCGGATATGAATATGGCCTATAAGTGCACCGGGATCACGGGCTTAATGACGTCTGTCACCGGTGGTGAGAGGTGACCCTTTTCAACAGCTGGGTGTTTTGTGTTCTGTCGCGTTGATCACGGTAACAATACACAATCATTTCAAGTGGGTCATCGAGTACTTGATTTGAAAGAAGCCAGGTTCTTACTAATTCATTGTTCCTGATGAAGATATAATCCCAGCTACTCAATAGTTGGTTGCCATGCCCACTTGGCCATGAGCGAGCTGCCCCTGTGGCGCCGAGTATGTAATTGATCCGATAATGGGGCACTGTTCTGTAAATGATTGCCGACAACCTGCACATCTCATAGGAATCCAACTTGGCAAAATGTATGCCCTTGATAGGCGGGGACACCAATTTAGAGAATTATAATCAGGAGTGATATTTAATATATTCCTGATATCCTTAGAAAAACCCTGGCCACGCCTTGAAGGAAGCATATAAATGATATGCACGGGGCGTAGCTGCTCTGCCAGATCGCTCCAATCTGTATATCAAATTTTAGTGAGTGAAAACCCAAATCATCAAAGTAAATATAAAAGGATCTAATCTGTTGGCACTATGTTTCGAGCTTGGTGATTCCTTTGGCGAGCTTGGAGGAGCCTGCCTGATGTGGGGTGATTATCCAGAGAAGCGCGAACAATTTCACCTTCTCTATTGTCAGAGTTGGCAGCCTGTGGTACAGGGACGACATTTCCAGATTGACCAGCATTGCCTGGTTGAGCCTGGCCGACCGGTGCCGGGGGACCATGGTTGAAAGCTTGAGGTAGAACACTTCCGGACACACCGCCATTTCCTGGTTGAGCCTGGGGGCCATGTGGGGGGGTAGAGTTGACAACAGCTTGAGGTAGGACACTTCCGGACACTCCAGCATTGCCTGGTTGATCCTGGGCGTCAGGTGCTACGGCAGGGTTGACAAGAGCTTGAGTTGGGACACTGCAGGGAGTACCAGCATTGCCCAGGTGCGCCTGGGCGACAGACACTGGGGCACTGTTGACAACAGCTTGAGAAAGGACAGTTCCAGATATACCAGCTTTCACGGTTGAGCCTAGGCGACAGTTGCCCGGGCAGGGTGGACAACAGCTTGAGGTAGGACACTTCCGGATGCACGGTTATTGGCTGGTTGAGCCTGGATGACTGGTGCCAGGACAGGGGTAACAATAGCGTGAGGGAGGACACTTCCGGACGTACCAGTATTGCCTGGTTGAGGCTGGGTGTGACGGCCCTACGATAGGTAGCTACAATCACTATGACCTTAGCCCAAATTGTATACCAAGTGGTAACCAGAGGTGGTATGGTCTCGTATACTAAAGTATATACATAGCTGGTAAACTTAGAATAAGGCCTAGGGAATAGTTGAGTAGCCTTGAGGTACTCTATTAGGCAGGGTAACCTTTGGGGAAAATATTCGCATAAGATCAAGAGAATTAGGTGATGTTACATGGATCTCCAAGACGACTTCTGTAGTCGACTGAAGGACTTGATGAGCGGTTAAAGGCATAAGAGGGCAAAGTTAGCCTAACTTGGGAATTTGGTTATTATGCCCAAGGGTGCCAGTTACACAACTGAGGATGCCAAGTTACCCTACTTTCACCGGCAAAGTCATCCTAGAACTTAGAGGTAGATTGCCTGACATTCTATGGGCTCTTAGATGTTCTTGGGTGTACACGCATCTGCGCGGGGAAGCCCCACGCTTGTGTAAGGGTGGCCCGCACATTCTATTGAACTTAGATGGGTTTTGCTAACACCCCCCTCTGGCCCCAGCGTTGGGACGGCATGTAATAGGCAGACGGCTGTGTAGTTGCTCTTTGCTAGTTAAAAGAGGTCATTGGAGCAGCTGCTGTAACACCGTGTAAATCGTCGCCGTCCGTCCGACTGAATGCCATTCGCAGGACATATAAATAAGGGGAGTATGGGTAACCACCAAAATGGGGGTCACCCATATATGGTCTCTCGGGCATCTAGGAGTCTATTCTAGCCTACAGGTTGCAGGGTAGTCTTACTAGTGCTACTCAGGTAGTCTCAGAAGGCCAGGGTGCTTTCGAGACAAATACCGCAGTAACCAGCCCGGACCTTCTCCCCTTGATTTGTAGCATTACTATGGGTTGTTATTGGACTCTAGAGGTTGGAGTCTTATCACGGTAGAGTATGTCCCGACAGGATGGCTATGGGTAGCGCCCACTGAGCCAACCATCGGCTAGATCTCACTGGGGGAGCTTGCATGTCCATTTATCACATTGAATAGTCGCGTAGATTAAATGATGGACTGCATACCTTGTATAGACGAAACAGCCACTGGGGCAGTGAGTCCGCCACCTAGGTATTGACTCCCGTTGTTGTCATAACAGCTAGCCACTGGTATGACTTCGATAGGAAGAGCTTTTTACATGCGGTTGTATTGGAGATGCATTGCAGAAACATATACCCTATTGACGGAGTTAAGTGTACCTGAGTTGGTCCGACACTTCCGGCAGGATAAATCCTGATGGAGGGTAGACCTCGGACGAACCCTGAGCAGGACAGGGTACTCGCACAAGGTCGGAAGTAGTGGTGAATGTCCAAGGCTTATAGCTGATATCTACTAAAGTTTAAGCGTTTGGCATTCTACTTCGACAACCAACTTTTCCTCGCAAGAACTAAATTGAGAGAAGCTTCGAGCTTAACGATATTAAGTTTTACCGTTGATTCTTCTCAATTATTATACCTCATCTTTATCTTCTACTTTGAGTGTTTGGTGCGGTCGTAACCTTACAGTTCACCTCTCTACAGGGTGCCCCCGTTACATGGACAAACATAGGTGCTGCTCCATGCACTGCCTGGTGTCTGATGACTCCTTGACTTTCATTCTCTCTGATCCACTCACTCAAAGCTGCTCTATGTCGTTCAGGGAGAGAATATGTTGGTAATGTCCAGACTTGAACACCAGGTTTCAGCCTGATTCTGTGATTGATCTTTCTTACAGGTGGTAGTCCTTCCTGTATTTATTCCGGAAATATCTTTGAATGTTCATCCATTATCTCCACTGTAGATACTACTACCACTCTGACATACTTGGTAGTAGGAGTAGAGTTTACCCTCACTCTGGGTTGGGGAAATTCGAGGGTAAGCTTGTGGCAGTCTATTGAAGCTTGTTGTTGCATGAGGAAGGGCATTCCATTAAGGGCATTGTATTTCGCTATGGTTCCAATTAACATTTTGGTATTGGGGACCTTGATTTTCCCAACCGAAATCTCCACAGAACATTCCTTGCGGCTTTCATATCTCGACACTTTCATAGCTATATGAATTTTGATGGGTTTCGCTCTTTCGATACATAGTATCCCAGGTGTGAAGACAAAGTAATCGCTGACAATATTGCCTCCAATCGTTCCAGTATCAAAGAGAACCTTGGCAGCCTTTCCATTTAGTTGTATCGTGCCTTCTAGAGAGCCGTGAGGTTTGATGTTTGCTGGCCGGGTAGCTCGGTGTAACGGGGGCACTCAGTAGAGAGGTGAACTCTAAGGTTGCGACCGCACCAAACAGGCAAAGTAGAAGATAAAGATGAGGTAAAATAATTCAGAAGAATGAACAGTAAAACTTAATATAGTGAAGCTCGAAGCTTCACTGAATTTAGTTCTCTGGAGGAAAAGTTGGTTGTCGAAGTAGAATGCCTAACGCTTAAACTTAAGTAGATATCAGATTTAAGCCTTTGACATTCACCACTACTGCCGACCTTGTGCGAGGACCCTGTCCTGCTCAGGGTTTGTCCGAGGTCTACTCTCCATCAGAATATATCCTGCCGGAAATGTCAGACCAACTTGGGTACACTTAACTCCGTTAATAGGATATGAGTTTCTGCAATGCATCTCCAATTCAACTACAGGTGGAAAAACTCTTCCTATCCAAGTCATGCCGGTGGCTAACTGTTATGACAACAACCGGAATCAATACCTAGGTGGTGGACTCACTGGCCCACTGGCAGTTTCATCTACAGAAGCTATGCAGTCCATCATTTAATCTACACAACAATCCAATGTGATAAATTGACATGCAAGCTCCCCCGGTGAGATGTAGCCGATGGTTGGCTAAGTGGGCGCTACCCATAGCCAGCCTCTTGGGACATAGTCTACTTTGATAAGACTCATACCTCTAGAGTCCAATAACAACCCATAGTAATGCTACAAATCAAGGGGAGAAGATCCGGGCTGGTTATTGAGGTATTTGTCTCGAAAGCACCCTGGCCTTCTGAGACTATCTGAGTACCACTAGGAAGACTACCCTACAACCCATAGGCTAGAAAGGTCTCCTAGATGCCCGCGAGACCATATATGGGCCACCCCCATTTTGGCGGTTAACCATACTCCCCTTACATATCCTGCGAACGACATTCAGTCGGACACATGGCGACGACTTATACGGTGTTATGGCAGCAGCTAGAATGACCGCTTTTAACTATCAAACGAGCAACTCCACAGCCATCTGCCTATGACGCGCAGTCCCAATGCTGGGGCCAGAGGGGTGTGTTTGCAAAACCCGCCCAAGTTCAATAGTATGTTTGGGCCACCCTCACACCGGCGTGGGGCCTCCCCGTGCAAATGCTTTTGTGCCCAAGAACATCTAAGAGCCCCTAAAAGGTGACTCAACAGACCTCTAAGTTCTGGGATGGCTTTGCCGGTGAAGGTAGCGTAACTTGGACTCTTCAGTAGGGTAACTGGATTCCATGGGCATAAAGTCCCAATTCCCAAGGTAGGGTAACTTTGCCCTCTTATGCTTTTAACCGCTCAGGAAGTCGTCTCGGAGGTCCGTGTAACATCCCCATAATTCTTTTGACCTTATGCGAACGTTCTCCTGAAAGGTTACCCTGCCTAATATAGTGCCCAAGGCTACTCAACTATTCCATAGGCTTTAATCCTAGGTTTACCAGCCCTGTATATACTAAGTATAGAAGACCATACCACCTCTGGTTACAACTTGGTATACCATTTGGCCTAACGTGATAGTGATTGTAGCTACCTATCGTAGTGTCGTTACCCTTGGGCTGTGGCATAGGATTTAATTTCATTAGAATGGATGTAGACCTTATCCATTGAGTCCTGCTCATATTCAACATTATTCGATCTTGCTTCCTTCTTAACAGTCTTCCCTTTGCTTTTCTTGTCATCCTTCTTCGAAGGACATTCTTTCCGATATATGGCCCATTCCGCTGCAGGAATAACAAGTTGGTCCAGCTTTCCTGTTGTCCCTATCGAGCATCTTGTATCCTTTTGATGACTTGCTTTTTGATTTGTGACGGTTCTTTGGTTTCGAGCTACCCGAAGAGTAATCCCTCTTGTCATTCTTATAGACTCCTGTCTCCATAAGATCTGTGTCTATTCGTTCGACATCCCTCATGAGTTGTTTGAAGGTGTCGTCCTCCTGGTAAACTAGCTCTGCTTGTTGTCTCAACTTTGGATGCATGCTGTTGTTCACTCTCTGACGGAATATATATTCGGTTATCACTTCTTGTGATAGTTGGTTCAGGTACATCTTGTGATCGACAATGACTTCTGTCATCCTCCGTACTTTTCCTTCTTTAGTGACTTGGTGTACTGCATTAAACCCCAACCACAGGTTATCTTTGTAGCGAGTGGAAAGCAATAGATCCCTTAGGTGTCCGACTAGTTGATCTCTGGTGATATCATTGCCGAACTCCCTAAGTGCTTGGTGACTAGCTTTTAGTGCTGGTTTCGTGGTATAGAGTATCCAGTAGCTTCCAGATCATGGAGCGTTTAGTGTGAGTCCTGTTAGGTTCAGGTCTAATCGTACAGAAGTATAAAATGTCTCAAAGGCTTCTTCTTTGAGATTGTCTCCTTCACCACTGAAGGTCGGAGGTTGGTGTAGCATTGCTGCTAACCTCGTCGTCCTTTCAAGTACTAGGTTTGCAGAAGGTGTTGATCAATCTGCCGGTCCTGCTTCTGACATGTTGTCGCTACTGTTGATATCGCTATCTGTAATGACCCTACGATAGGTAGCTACAATCACTATCACCTTAGCCCAAATCGTATACCAAGTGGTAACCAGAGGTGGTATGGTCTCGTATATATATATATTATACAAATGGCTGGTAAACCTAGGATAAGGCCTAGGAAATAGTTGAGTAGCTTTGAGGTACTCTATTTGCCAGGGTAACCTTTCGGGAGAACATTCGCATAAGATCAAGAGAATTATGGGAATGTTACACGGACCACAGAGACGACTTCTGTGGTCGACTGGAGGACTTCCTGAGCGGTTAAAGGCATAAGAGGGCAAAGTTACCGTACCTTGGGAATTTGGTCATTATGCCCATGGGTCCCAGTTACCCTACTAAGGAACCCAAGTCACCCTACTTTCACCGGCAAAGTCATCCTAGAACTTAGAGGTCGATTGCCTCACATTCTATGGGCTCTTAGATGTTCTTGGGCGCACATGCAGCTGCGCGGGGAGGCCCCACGCCTGTATTAGGGTGGCCCGAACATACTATTGAACTTGGGCGGGTTTAGCAACCACCCCCCTTTGGCCCCAGCGTTGGGACGGCGCGTCATAGGCAGACGGCTGTGTAGTTGCTCGTTTGCTAGTTAAAAGAGGTCATTGGAGCAGCTGCCGTAACACCGTATAAGTCATCGCCGTCCGACAGACTGAATGTCGTTCGCCGGATATATAAGGGGAGTATGGGTAACCGCCAAAATGGGGGTCGCTCATATATGGTGTCTCGGGCATCTAGGAGTCTATTCTAGCCTACGGGTTGTAGGGTAGTCTTCCTAGTGGTGCTCAGGTAGTCTCAGAAGGCCAGGGTGGTTTCGAGACAAATACCTCAGTAACCAGCCCAGGCCTTCTCCCCTTTATTTGTAGCATTACTATGGGTTGTTATTTGACTCTAGAGGTATGAGTCTTATCACTGTAGAGTATCTCCCAAGAGGTTGGCTATGGGTGGCGCCCACTTAGCCAACCATCGGCTACATCTCACCGGAGGAGCTTGCAGGTCAATTTATCACATTGAATAGTCGCGTTGATTAAATGATGGACTGCATAGCTTGTATAGACGAAACTACCCCTGGGCCAGTGAGTCCACCACCTAGGTATTGATTCCGGTTGTTGTCATAACGGTTAGCCACTGGTATGACTTCGATAGGAAGAGTTTTTCCAACTGCGGTTGTATTGGAGATGCATTGCAGAAACTCATATCCTATTGACGGAGTTAAGTGTACCCGAGTTGGTCCGACCCTTCCGACAGGATAAATCCTGATTGAGGGTAGACATCGGACAGACACTGAGCAGGACAGGCTGTTCGCACGAAGGTTGTAAGTAGTGGTGAATGTCCAATGCTTTAATCTGATATCTACTTAAGTTTAAGCGTTTGGCATTCTACTTCGACAACTAACTTTTCCTCAATAGTACTAAATTGAGTGAAGCTTCGAGCTTAACTATATTCAGTTTTACCGTTGATTCTTCTGAATTATTTTACCTCATCTTTATCTTCTACTTTGAGTGTTTGGTGCGGTTGCGACCTTAGAGTTCACCTCCCTACAGAATGCCCCTGTTACAGTATATAGTTAAGCGCACTCACCTAACTCTCTTATGAGAATTGTTGTTTTAGCCTACAGTTTGGACATTGTTTGATTACGAGTCGCTTCTCTGGTACAAGAAGCATCGGGTGCAAAGAACAATGTCTTCAACTATGGCTGTGTCCCGCTTTCATTCTCGTCCTGACCGCATGACTGGTATTGAACGAGGAATGTCTCGAGCCGCTGCAAGAGCAGACCTGAAGAGATTAGGTTGGAGGCCAATCCAGCACCTCCTGACATATGACATTGAGAATGACCGTACCTTTGAGGAGGAAATACCTCGTACGGTCAGAGCGATGGAGATTGAAGACCCTTGTGCCTTCCTCCAAAGTTTCACTCATGGCCCATCAGTAGGACGGAGAATACCCCAGAATAGACAACGGAAGATGACTTTCGCTGATTTCACAAAAGATCTGGTTGAACCATACATACTTGAGGAAATCACACGGCAGATGCAAGATGCACAAAGCCATCTCCTCAATCTTGCTGAAGAGCATCAGGAAGTAGTTGAAACTGAGATCGTGGAAAATGCGAATCGTTGGATGGAATACCAGCGAAAGAACTTCAGCAAGCTAGCTATGTCCGATCAGATTATCCGGAAAAAGGTAGAAGCCTTGGAGCAGGCTGCTGCCCAGGGGTACTCCATTGCCGCAGAGAATGACGTGGTGATGAACGCTGCCCCTGCCCTTCCTTTGTCAATAGAACCCACTCCTCATTAGGCTGCTGAAGTTGCAGCCTGTATGATTAATGAGAAATATCAACCTTGGTTGAATGAGGTGGGTAGACAATTTATCGCACAGCAAGAGCAGCTTGCGGAATTGCAAAGGCAGGTGGCCGAAGCACATGAACGTCGATCCCCTGTCGAAGTGGCCTTCAGTGAGGTTGTCCGATCACGGGGAACAACTCCTTCGGTCAAAAACCTCCGGCCATCGTCACATCCTCTCGAGGTTACCAAATCTAGCTCCATTTGGTCGGGGAGATCATCGAGACAGAATTCTCCTCAGCCGCCACCTCCGGACACTGTCCCCGCAACACTATCCCCTTTACCCCGATTGTCGACGGTACCTCCTTCTCAGGCAGTGGAACAAAATAGGCCGGCCCTTCGTATCGAACGAGAACGACCCTTTGTGGTAGCAGGGCAAACCCCTCTACCCACCACTCCACAAGTCCCATGTGCCTGTGTTTCGGCAATAGCACTACCCGCACCAGCAAAGCCTTCGGGGAATGTTGGACCTCCCGGTTTTACCGAAAGGTCAGAAGCGCTAGCGCCTACGGGTGTTTGTGCTGCTGACTGTAGGGTTGTGGCCGAAGGAAGCGATATTCGTTATGCGCCTAGGTTTCCATGTCTCAAGAGTGACTTTGAGGCGATCAATATTTGGTCGAGACCTAGGAACGACGCTCCTGAGCCAAAGTCAAAACAGAACCGATGTGGGTAATGTGAGAGTGTAAGGCACACTAGGCATAGTGACTGCCCTGATTTTTTAAGAGACTATGCGGTTAACACTCGTGCCGCTAGTCAACAACCTCCTCCCACACCGTCTAACCCATTACCTGAGAGAATGGACGAAGACGTGCCAGGCGAAGATTGGTTTAGTGGGTATGATTCCAATAGGTGAGGCCCTAGCGGAAACGCTGGTGGCAGTGGAGGAAAGCTTGCTCCCCGTGGTGGAAACGCTGGAGGCGGTGGAGATCCCGGTGATTCAGACTCCTCGTCAGATGGCGATTCTGACTTCTCCCTTCCCAGCCCGCAGAAACTCCTAGAAAGACGCAAGTCACACTGGAATGATGCGAGGAAAAAAAAGTATGACAGGCGGTATCATGAGCTTGCTGAGTATCTTCGGAAACAACGCAAGGGTAAGAGGTCAGCTCATCGACCGAAGAAACCTGAGAAATTAGGTGTCGACCCGTTCAAAGATAACTCTACCGATACTCAACCCGTGATCCAGGATTGCGAAATCAAACTGGACTACTTTAGAGAATCCCTCCGCAAGGACAGGGATAAAGTCACCTTGGTAATCCCCCTTCTCCAAGGTCCTGCCAAAGAATGGTACCAGAGCATATATCCTTACGTTAGTGAGGAGGGTGCCCTTCGAGAAGGTATTCCCTTCGATCCGAAAAATGTCCTTCGTACTTGGGAAGGTTTTCGGGACCGGCTGGTGTCAAGTTTTGGTGGACACTCCGATCGGGATCGCGCTCTTAGGGAGTGGAATGATTTGACTATGAAGTCCAGTAAGATCGATCACGTTTGTGACGAACTGATGAGACTGGCTTTAGAGTTGGGATATAGTGGCAATTTTGTCAAGGACAAAGCCCGCGTAGGTATACCTACAGACCTTCGCAATGCATGGGCTTTGAAGACTCCGCTTCCCGATGAATACGTCGATTATATCAATCTCCTCCGTCAAACCGGACATCAGTTGGAAGACGTTGCTTCCTTTAACCCAATGGTTACAAAGGAAAAACATCATTCCAGACCGGAAAAGAGCGATGGTAGGCAATCGTCCACTAAGAGACAGCGAAAGGATAGGAAAAGCTCGGGGCCGCGTCAACCGACACCCCACAACTATGCGTCTGTGTCCTCAAGAACTCAAGAGACAGAGCACACGAAGATGCATCGTGATATCCCTCAGACTCTCATTGAAAAACGCAAACGGTTGAATCAATGCTCTCAATGTGGACAAGCCGGTCACTATTGGGCAAAGTGTCCTTCGGCTACTCCAGTTGTTGCGTCCTCTCGACTTAATTGAAAAAGAGGCGCCGGTGAAGCTGGATACGACGCCACCCAAGTCCCGAAATCCCGCCGCATTGAAGCTGCTCCGAAACCTGCTATTAAGCAAGTTGTCGCCGAGGTCCGCGGATCACCACCTCCAGATTTGGATATCTTGAAAATTGATACCGATATGGACGGCTAGGTAAGATCTATCCCAAGCGGTGATAGGAATGCGAAAGGTAACTCTACTCTAGAGCCTGGAAAGGCTGATGAGATAGATGACGGAACCGAAGCAGTAATGTTCCCCACCAGAGGTACAACATATTGAAACTAATATCTGGCTATAGGGATAGCGAGATTAGTTGGGTTTCTCTGGTTATATTCCGAATTGTTACGATACTTTGTTTTACGCTTTTGTTTTATTTCTTATCTGATTTTGCGAACATGTTATTTGCTTATCTCATATTGTTTGGCATTCTAGATTGAATTAGGTTGGGTTTCGTATTGATTTCGTCAGGCTGGACTTGACTTAGCAATTGAAGTTATTTTACAACTTAACCTGAGAAGGGTTGAATACCCGAAATGATGCTGGCGTGATAGTAAACAGCCAAGCTATTGAAACCCCGTAAAATTTATCAAGTGACAAAAGTTATTCACGACCCGTTGTGGCAGCTCTTGTGTTGAAAGGCAAGAGACATTGATTAGCTATAGTAAAACCATACCAAATTCTTCTAGAAAGTTACTAACCGCAATGTTTAGGGACAAGAGACCCGATAAGCGGTTGAGGCTTGCAGGCCCACTGCCACATACAAGATCCATTCACGTCAGAGTGAGACTGCGATGGAGCCACAATCAAGAGAGGCTGAATGGTGAAGGCCTCTTATTGTTAGATGGTGGCGCTAGTGGGGCTGTGTTAAGCAGTGATTGGGTTAAGAATGCCCAAGTACCTTGTGTACGTCGGAAAGAACCGACACCGATTCTAGATGCCAGTGGAAACCACATTCCCAGCTCAGGTCTACACTATACCACTACGGTGGATATGTGCATAGGTGACCATATGAACAAGATGCGATTTGAAGTCGCAGATATGCCGGCAGGCAAAGTGAATGGTTACCTGCCAATGTCGTGGCTAAAGGACCACAACCCAGATATCAACTGGGAGAAGGGCAGTCTTAAGTGGCGATCAGAATATTGTAAAGCCCACTGCCTAAGGAAAGAAAGGCGCTTAGAGTTCATTACCGAAGAGGAACTCTTAGCCGAGGACCCAGACAATATCTTTGTCATGGGCATGGCCCTTTACACTGATGAAGACAGCGAGGACATCAAGATTAAGATTCTCCCTGAATATAGAGACTATGCAGATATATTCAGTCAAGAGAAAATCAATGCTTTACCTGAGCATAGTAAATACGATCATCGTATCGACTTGATTCCTGAGGCCAAACTACCAGATGGGCCTATCTATCCCTTATCTAAGAAGGAACTAGACACACTTTGGGATTATATTAGGGAAATGGAAGACCATGGAAAGATTAGGAGATCTTCCTCGCCAATAGGCGCCCCTATATTATTTGTGCCAAAGCCCAATGGAACGCTTCGGTTATGTGTTGATTACCGAGGGTTAAACAACATTACTATCAAGAATAAGTATCTGTTGCCCTTGATGAGCGAGCTTCGGAGTAGGCTCGGTAAAGCCACTATCTTTACAAAATTGGATTTGAAGAATGGCTATTACCTAATCCACATGGCGGAAGGTGAAGAATGGAAGACCACTGTTAAAAGCAGATACGGTCTTTATGAGTACACCGTGATGCCCTTTGGGTTCTGCAACGCACCATCAACGTTTCAGAGTATGATAAATGATGTGTTCCATGACATGTTAGATGTCGGAGTTATCGCCTATATGGATGAAATTCTAATGTATACAGAAACAGTTGAAGAACATGTCGCCCTGGTAAGGCGGGTCATGGAAAGGCTCAGAAAGGCACGCCTTTGCGTTAGCATTAAGAAGTCAAGCTTCCATCAACAGGAAGTAGAGTTTCTTGGGTATAAAATATCCGATAGAGGAATCTCTATGACAAGTACAAAAGTTGAAGAGATCCGGGCATGGTCAACGCCCAAGAAGGTCGTCGATGTGCAAAGCTTTATGGGCTTTGGTAATTTCTATTGTCGGTTTATCAAAGGTTTTAGCAAGATAGCCAAACCATTAACGGACTTGAGAAAGAAAGGTATCAAATGGACGTCGACTCCCTCATGTCAAGATGCTTTTGACAAAGTGAAGGAGATGTTTACCACGGGTCCGATTCTGACACACTTTGATGACACTCTCCCAACTAAGTTGGAAACCGACGCTATTGACTTTGCGTTAGGACCCGTATTATCTCAACTCTGTGAAGCTGAGAAATGGCATCCTGTAGCTTTTCATAGTAGAAAGTTCTCGCCAGCAGTGACAAATTATGACGTCCATGATAAAGAAATGGCAGCAATAGTGGCAGCCTTTAAAGAATGGGCATATATGTTGATGTCGGTTGATAATCAGATATTGGTGTATACCGATCATAAGATCTTAGAGTACTTTAATACTACAAAAACTCTAAACCGCAGACAACACCGCTGGGCAGAGTTTCTATAACCGTTCAATGTTGAGGTTATCTATAGAGAAGGATGGCTGAATGAAAAGGGGGATGCTTTGTCGAGGCGTAGGGACTACCGCCCTGAAGGGGGGAGTAATTCCGAACCCTTTACATTTTTTCGCCCTGGACAGTATAGTGGAGAGGAGCCTGTCATCTTGCGACCACATGTGTTGCAGACTTGCCAAGGTTTTCGGTTGCAGACAACATTTCATAAGGCTCTTATGAAAGCAGCCGATAGTGACCAAACCTATTTAGCAGCGCTAAAGGGACTCCTCAAAGGCAATAGTAAGGTCGATACAAACTTTAGTATCGAAAAGGACTTGCTCCTTTATAAGAACAGGTGGTACATTCCAAAGGACGAAGGTCTAAGGAGAACCATCATGGAGGCAGAACATGATTCAAAGATTGCTGGACCCTTCGGAACATACAAGACCATTGGTAGGGTTAGGGCTAACTTCTATTGGCCAAAGATGGATGAAAACATTACCGAGTACGTTCGCTCGTGCGATGTATGTCAACGTAATAAAGTCATCCGGCACAAGAAGTTTGGACTCCTAGAACCCTTAGAAGTTCCCATGAGGCCATGGACAGCAATATCCATGTACTTCATTGTGGGTTTACCAAAGTCCGACGGTTATACAAAGATATGGGTTATCGTAGACAGGTTCTCCAAGATGGCACATTTCATACTACTAAGGACGGAGGAACACATTAAGGAATTGGCCTTAACATTCGTGAAAGAAATCTGGCGCCTCCATGGGCTTCCTGAATCAATTGTCTCTGACCGAGATACCCGATTCACGTCTAAGTTTTGGACAAGCCTGATGCAGCTATTGCAAGTAAAGCTAAACCTCTCTACCGCATTCCACCCAGAAAGCAATGGGCAAACTGAAAGGGTTAATCAGACACTAGAACAATATATAAGAAGTTATTGTTCATATCAGCAAGACGATTGGGTATCGCTGTTGCCTTTCGCGGAACATGCGTATAATACTTCAATGTCAGAATCCACAAACGCTAGTCCCTTTGAAATAAATTATAGATTCTCCCCACAGACTCAGTGGTCAGGGATAGTGTCGGATAACAAAGGAATCCACGCAGACAGAGAGCTCGTTGTGAAGGATGGGGAAGGCACGTGGCAAGAGATCCGAGAGACAATAAAGCAGGCACAGGAAAGACAACGGAAATGGCATGATCAAAAGAGACAGCCAGCTCCGGAATATTTTACGTTAGAAGATGTCTCACAGGGCAGAGCTAAGAAAGCGGATAGGGTTATGCTAAACCGCAAGAACCTCCGTACAAAAAGGCCTGTGGAATAACTAGACCATAAGAGGTTTGGGCCCTTTGTTGTCAAACGCAAGGTGGGGTCTAGGGCCTATGAGGTTGAGCTGCCGGAGAGATGGGAGATCCATCCTGTATTCCATGTTAGTCTATTGGAGCCCTATCGTGAGGACCCTGTGGGCACGCCTCAAAAGATAATACCAACACCTGACATAGTAGACAATGAGCCTAGCAATGTTGTTGCGGAAGTGGTTGATAGCAGATGGTATGGGAATCCTAAGTGAAAGTTTCCACACCGCTTTGTGCAATATATGGTTGCTTGGGAACGGTACGGGCCAGAAGAGAATTCTTGGGAACCGTTCGAGATGTTAGAAGATACGGCAATGCAAGCATTGCAACAGTTCCATGAGAGGTATCCGTTTAAACCTAAAGACCATAGGGTTATAGACAATCCCAACCGTGGGACTAAGAGACGACGTTGACGGTCTGAGGACAGAACAAGAGAAGAGGGGAATAGTGTAACGACCCTATAATAGGTAGCTACAATCACTATCACCTTAGCCCAAATGGTATACCAAGTGGTAACCAGAGGTGGTATGGTCTCGTATATATATATATTATACAAATGGTTGGTAAACCTAGGATAAGGCCTAGGGAATAGTTGAGTAGCCTTGAGGTACTCTATTAGGCAGGGTAACATTTCGGGAGAACATTCGCATAAGATCAAGAGAATTATGGGAATGTTACACGGACCACAGAGACGACTTCTGTGGTCGACTGGAGGACTTCCTGAGCGGTTAAAGGCATAAGAGGGCAAAGTTACCCTACATTGGGAATTTGGTCATTATGCCCATGGGTCCCAGTTACCCTACTAAGGAACCCAAGTCACCCTACTTTCACCGGCAAAGTCATCCTAGAACTTAGAGGTCGATTGCCTCACATTCTATGGGCTCTTAGATGTTCTTGGGCACAAACGCATCTGCGCGGGGAGGCACCACCCCTGAATTAGGGTGGCCCGAACATACTATCCAACTTGGGGGGGTTTACCTAACACCCCCCTCTGGCCCCAGCGTTGGGACACCGCCTCATAGGCAGACGGCTGTGTAGTTGCTCGTTTGCTAGTTAAAAGAGGTCATTGGAGCAGCTGCCGTAACACCGTATAGGTCGTCGCCATCGGTCCGACTAAATGTCGTTCGCAGGATATATAAGGGGAGTATGGGTAACCGCCAAAATGAGGGTCGCTCATATATGGTCTCTCGGGCATCTAGGAGTCTATTCTAGCCTACAGGTTGTAGGGTTGTCTTCCTCGTGGTGCTCAGGTAGTCACAGAAGGCCAGGGTGCTTTCGTGACAAATACCTCCGTAACCAGCCCGAACCTTCTCCCTTTGATTTGTAGCATTACTATGGGTTGTTATTGGACTCTAGAGGTATGAGTCTTATCAAGGTAGAGTATGTCCCGAGAGGTTGGCTATGGGTAGCGCCCACTTAGCCAACCATCGGCTACATCTCACCGGGGCAGCTTGCAGGTCAATTTATCACATTGAATAGTCGCGTAGATTAAATGATGGACTGCATAGCTTGTATAGACGAAACTACCACTGGGCCAGTGAGTCCACCACCTAGGTATTGATTCCGGTTGTTGTCATAACGGTTCGCCACTGGTATGACTTCGATAGGGAGAGTTTATCCACCTGCTTTTGTATTGGAGATGCATTGCAGCAACTCATATTCTATTGACAGAGTTAAGTGTACCCGAGTTGGTCCGACACTTCCGACAGGATAAATCCTGATGGAGAGTAGACATCGGACAGACCCTGAGCAGGACAGGGTGCTCGCACTCAGGTTGGAAGTAGTGGTCAATGTCAAAGGCTTAAATCTGATAGCTACTTAAGTTTAAGCGTTTAGTATTCTACTTCGACAACCAACCTTTCCTCGAGAGAACTAAATTGAGTGAACCTTCGTGCTTAACTATATTAAGTTTTACAGTTGATTGTTCTGAATTATTTTACCTCATGTTTAGCTTCTACTTTGAGTGTTTGGTGCGGTCGCAACCTTAGAGTTCACCTCTGTACAGGGTGCCCCCGTTACACTATCACAGCTTGAACTGTCTGGGTCTGGAGGTGCTGATGGTTCCCCTTGCTTCTTGGGTGTCGATGGGAACTCTCGTGTTCTGGTAACTGTCTCCTTCTCAAGCTCTTTTGCTGACTATGCTAGCACTACCTGTACTTCGTCTCTGGACAGCTGTCCAGCAGCCTCGTCAATTTCGAACTACTTGCTAGCTTTCTTCTACTCTCTTGGAGCCTTGTCTCTCAAGGACTTCTCAGTTGGCTTGGTGAGCTCCTCTCGAGACATCTCCTTGCCAGTCCTTGTCTGTACTTTCGAAATGATGTCTTCGTTGACTTGCAGAAGTTAGAAAAATGTAACCCCTTCCGGTGGGGAAGCGGTCTTGCAAATGGATATCGATATTGACTCTAACTATAACGACCGTACGATAGGTAGCTACCATCACTATCACCTTAGCCCAAATAGTATACTAAGTGGTAACCACAGGTGGTATGGTCTTGTATACTTTGTATACAAATAGCTGGTTAGCCGTGGGGTCATTGGTAAAGGTTACATAACTTTGTAGAAGGTCACATGTTCAATTCTCCAAGGCGGCAGACTTATTTTATGCTTAACACGAATGTATATTACTTGAAAGATTCAAGAGGAATAGAGTAGGTACTAAACATCATTATACGGCATAAGGATACTTCCGTAGGAAATATTCAAGTTGCCCTACCTTCACCAGCAAAGTCATCCTAGAGGTGAGAGGTCGGTCGCCTCACATTCTAAGGGCTCTTAGATATTCTTGGCTGCACAGACATCTGGACAGGGAGGCCTCACACCTGTATAAGGGTGGCCCGAACATACTATTGTACTTGGGCAGGTTTATCTAACACCTCCATCTGGCCCCACTGATGGGACAGCACATCATGGGGAGACCATTGTGTAGTTGCTCGTTGGCTAGTTGAAAGAGGTCATTGGAGCAGCTGCCGAAAGAGCGTATAGGTCGTCGCCCTCCGTCCGAATCAATGTCGTTCGCAGGATACATAAGGGGAGTATGGGTAACCGCCAAAACGGGGTCGCCCATGTATGATCTCTCCGGCACCTAGGAGTCTGTCTTAGCCAACAGGTTTTAGGGTGGTCTTCCTAGTGGTACTTAGGTAGTGCAAGGAGGCCAGGGCGCTTTTGGGACAAATACCTCAGTAACTAGCCTGGACCTTCTCCCCTTGATTGGTAGCATTACTATGGGTTCTTATTGGACTCTAGAGGTATGAGTATTATCATGGTAGAGCATGTCCCGAGAGGCTGGCTATGGGTAGCGCGCACTTAGCCAACCATCGGGTACATCTCACCGGGGGAGCTTGCATGTCAATTTATCCCATTAGATAGACGCAGAGATTAAATGTTGGACTGCAAAGCTTGTCTAGACGAAACTTCCACTGTGCCAATGAGGCCACCACCTAGGTATTGATTCCGGTTGTTGTCATAACAGTTAGCCAGTAGTATGACTTCAATACGAAGACCTTTTCCACCTGCGGTTGTATTGGAGATGTATTGCAGAAACTCATACCCTATTGACACAGTTAAGTGTCCCCGAGTTGGTCTGACACTTCCCGCAAGATAAACCTGATGAAGGGTAGACCTCGGACAAACCCTGTGCAGGACAGGTTGCTTGCACAAGGTCGGAGTACTGGTGAATGTCAAAGGCTTACATCTGACATCTACTTAAAGTTTCAGCGTTCGGCATTGTACTTCGACAACCAACCTTTCCTCAAGCGAACTCATTGAGTAAAGCTTCGCCCTTAACGATCTTAAGTTTAACCATTTTGATTCTTCGTGAATTATTTACTCTATCTTTACTTTCAAATTTGAGTTTTTGCGCGGTCGTAACCTTAGAGTTCACCTCCATATAGGGTGCCCCCGTTACAGTATACCGTTAAGAGCACTCGCTTTACTCTCTTCTGAGGTTTGTTGAAATCCATCATCTTGAAATTTGTTTGATTACGAGTCGCTTGTCTGGTACAAGAAGCAGCAGGTGGAAAGAATAAGGTATTCAGATATGGATGTAGTCGAGTATGACTATGACCTTTCCCGCTATAATGATATTGTGGACTTGTGTGGAATAGCATGGAACTCCATCCAGGAGCAGATGGCCAACCTAGAACCCACAGACATCTATGAAGAAGTACAGGAGTTAGCAATATTGAACTCAGTTACCTTTCTTCCAAGTTTCATGCATGACCCTTCAGTGGGACAGACAATCCTTCTACAAAGACAAGCTCCCATGACCTTTGCCAACTTCACTAGGGAACTGTTTGAACCCTACATAGTAAGAGAGGTGACCCAGAGGTATAAAGAAGCTAAGACTTCCATGGGAGAATTCATTACTGCTGCTCAGCTCTAATGGCAAAACAAGATCGTAGCCTATGCCAACCGCTAGATGAAAATTCAGCAGATAGAGTACTGGATATTAGCCCTTTCAGATCGGATGATCACGGCAAACCTAACAGCTTTGGAGTTGGCTGTTCAGGCAGTGTACTCAATGGACTCTAACAACCACGGTAACATGTGCACAGCACCTCTGCTGCCTCTCGCAATTGAGCCTCCTGTACAATACACAGCTGAGATGGCAGCTGTCATGTTGCCTAAGGAAATGGCACCAACTTTGACTCAAGTCGCTCAGATGGTCTTGCAATTGCAAGAGCAAGTCAGACAATTGGAACAGCAATTGCAAGTGTTGTTCGTTCTTCAACCAGCCCCGTTGACCGTAGCATTTGAAGAAGCCATGAGATCTAGAGGTGTTAGCCCTGTGGCAGACCACAGGAACCTTCAAGTTGCAGCTTAGGGGAGTGGTGTTGCCAAGTCTAGCAGCCAAGCTTCGAAACAAAGCTTGAGACAAAACTCGCCACAGCCACTACCTCGAGCTCCATTGAATGTACCTACCCGCCAGGAGTTGAACCTGTCACACCAGTACCGGTGAAATGGGTAGTACCAGCACAACCCTCTAGGGTTGCAACTTCAACGCCGATACCCGCCCCGCCTCACAATCTGCCAACCTCTGCATTGGCACAGGTACCACTGGCTCTGGCAAGCCTTCTGGCAGAGCAGGATGGTCAGGTTTTGCAGACCCACCAGGACAATTCGCTTTGAAGTATTATAACGCAGATTGTCGCATGGTTGGGGGAGACGGTAGTGACTTTTATTTTTCGCATCGGCCATCCTGAATTAAAACGATGCATCAAGCCATTATATTGGCCCCGAAAGAAAAACCAAATCTCAGCTCCAAGAACCGTTGTATCTATTGTGAGTCGACCGGACATCAGTTAGGCGACAGTGGGGTTTTTCAGCGTGATTGCCTGAGACCCACACGTGAACAATCCGTCCGTCAACCACTCTCACTATGTTCGCCCGCACACCTACCTTCTGATCAGATGGATGAGAACGAGTCAGAAGATGAAAGGTTTGACGGCTATGACATGCGAAGGGGAGCCCAAGGTGGAAACACCGGAGGCGCTGGAGGTGGACAACCTGCCAGAGGCGGAAATGTTGCTGGAGGCGATAATTCGTGTGATTCCAGTTCTTCTTCATCTGATAGTCACTGGTCCAATGCCTCATCCCCCAATCTGCGCGACTTCCTTGGCAGTTGCAAGCGCCACTGGAGTCGAGACAATAAGGACAAGTACGATAGACGATAGTCCCCCCTCAACATGTTTATTCAGGAGTATCATAAGGCTAAGAAGTCTTCTCCTCGGCCAAAAATGCCAGAGAAACTTGCAGTTGACCACTTCACCGGGGATCCCAAGGACACAAAACGCTTGGTACATGATGTGGAGAATAAGCTGGACTACTTCCCCGATTTCTTCGTGAAGGAAATCGACAAAGTCAGCCTCGTCATCCCTCTCTTCAGCGATACCGCCCAAGAATTGTATAATGCTATCCATCCGCATATTAACAAAGATGCGGCCAAAACAACATGCGATCAAGTTGGATCCCAAAAATGCCTTGCGAATGTGGGACAGATTTCGCAAGTGTTTGGAAGGTAGCTTTAGTGGCCACTCGGATAGGAATCGCACTCTGAGGGAAAAGAGCCAGTGGGATATGAAGCACGGAAAGGTTGATCGGTTTGTTGACGAACCTATCCGCCTCGCCACATTGTTAGTGTATAGCGGTGAGTTTGTTAAGGACAGGGCGCGCATGGGCATGACTGATTTCCTCAATGCCACCTGGTCCATGAAAACCCCACATCCATTAGCGTATATGGATTACCTAGACCTGTTGCGTCAAACTGGTCACCAGCTCGAAGATGTCACCAATTTTCGTATACATCTACAAAAGGCGCCTCACACTTGGAAGCATACAAAGACCGATGATAGGTATACTTCTGAGAGGAAGGGGCAAAGTAAGGAAAAGAAGGCCACGGGGCTACGGCAGCAGCAGCCCCGCAACCAAGCGCCAGAGTTTGGAAGACCAGCAGAAACAGAGCATGCAAAAATGTACTGTAATGTGCCTCACACTCTGATTGACAAGCGCAAACGGCTGAATCAATGTTCTCGTTGTGCACAAGATGGTCACTGCTGGACGAACTGTCTATCCGCGGCGTCACTTATTGCGTCCTGACACCTTATGCGAAAACAATGTGCTGGTGACGCTGGCCACCAAGCTACCCTAGTGCCAAAGTCAACACACATTGAAGAGGCTCCTAAACCTGCTGTGAAACAAGTTGTTGCCGAGCTCCTTGGATCACCCCCCCCATGATTTGGATATCTTTGCGGTTGATACCGACATGGATGACTAGGTAAGCTTTATCATATGATAAGAAATGGTGGATGGAAAGATCCTAAAGCTTCACGCTAGGCTAAATGATGGGCATGCTGGGGGAAGATGAAAGATGTCGGTTGTATGTTCCCAAGCCTTAAGAGCTGCAAAATGAAACCAATATATCGCGCTAGAGAATGCAGGATGAAGGGAGGTTTCTTTTGTGACGCGTTGGGATGGTTACAGCTCTTTCTGTTTTGCTTTTGTTTATTTCTTATATGATATTACACAATGTGTTGTTTGCTTATCTCATACGGTTGTCCATTTTTTGGAAGGAATTTGGTTGGGTTTGGATCATTTTTGATTTGGTCAGCCTGGCCTTGACTTAGCAATTGAAGTTATTTTGCAAGTTTACCTGATGAGGGTTAAATACCCGAAATCATACTGGCGTGATAGTAAACACCCTAGCCATTGAAATCAAGTAACCTTATCAAGTGATATAACTATTCACAACCCAGTGGGGCCGCTCTTGTGTCGAAAGGCATGTGATATTGACAAGTTACCGTAAAAGCCATACCAAATCCTTCTGAGAAATACTAACTGAAATGTTTAGGAATAAGAGACCTGAAAAGCGGTTGAGGCTTGAAGGCCTGCCGCCACATACAAGATCCATTCACGTGAGAGTGAGATTGGAATGGAGCCACAACCAAGAGAGGCTGAGGGGTAAAGCCCTCTTATTATTAGATAGTGGCGCAACTGGTGCTGTTCTAAGCCACGATTGGGTTGAGGATGCCCAAGTACATTGTGTTCGTCGAATGGACCCGACATCTATTACAGACGCCAGTGGGAATTATATCCCAGGCTTTGGTCTCCACAATACTACTACAGTAGATATGTATATAGGAGACCATATGAATAAAATGCGATTTGAAGTCGCAGATATGCAGGCAGGGAAAGTGAATGGTTACCTGCCAATGTCATGGTTGAAAGACCACAACCCAGATCTCAACTGGGAAAAAGGCAGTCTGGACTGGCGCTTAGAATATTGTAAAGCCCACTGCCTAACAAAGGAAAGACCCTTAGAGTTCATTACAGAAGAAGAACAGTTAGGCGAAGACTCAGACAATATCATTGTCATGGGCATGGCCCTTTATACTGATGATGATGGCGAGGACATTTGATCAAGACTCTCCCTGAATATACAAACTATGCAGATATTTTCAGTGAGGAGAAAATCAACGCTTTGCCTGAGCATAGTAAATATGATCATCCTATCGACTTGATTCCTGAGGCCAAATTACCAGATGTGCCTGTCTATCACGTATCTAAGAAGAAATAAGACGCACTAGGGGATTATATCAGGGAAATGGAAGACCATGGAAAAATTAGAAGATCTTCCGGGCCAATGGGCGCCCGTATATTACTTGTGCCAAAGCCTGATGGAACACTTTGGTTATGTGCTCATTACCGAGGGTTAAACAAGATTACAATCAAGAATAAGTATCCATTGCCCTTGATGAGCAACCTTAGGTGTAGGCTTGGTAAAGCCACTATCTTCACTAAATTGGATCTGAAGAATTGCTATTACCTTATCCGCATGGCGGAAGGTGAAGAATGGAAGACGGCTTTTAAAAGCAGGGACGGTCTTTATGAGTATACCGTGATGTCCTTTGTGTTATGCAACGTACCATCAATGTTTCAAAGTATGATCAATGATATATGGTGAGACATGTTAGATGTCGGAGTCATCACCTATATGGATGACATTGTGATTATTCCAGAAACGTTTGAAGAACATGTCACCCTGGCAAGGCGGGTCATAGAAGGGCTGAGGAAGGCACGCCTTGGTGTTAGCATTAAGAAGTCAAGCTTCCATCAACAGGAAGTAGAGTTCCTTGGGTATAAAATATCCGATAGGGGAATTTCTATGACAAGCACAAAGGTTGAAGAGATCCGGGCTTGGTCAACACCCGAAAAGGTGGTCGATGTACCAAGCTTCCTGGGCTTTGCCAATTTCTAGCGTCGGTTCATAAAAGGTTTCAGCAAGATAGCCAAACCATTAACGGACTTGACAAAGAAAGGTATCAAATGGATGTGGACCCCTTTGTGCCAGGATCCATTTTACACATTGAAGAATAGGGTTACCATGGGCGCAATTCTGATACACTTTTATGACACTTGTCCCACTAAGTTGGAAACCGACCCTAGTGACTTTGTGTTAGGAGCCGTATTATCACAACTCTGGGAACATGAGAAATGGCATCCTGTAGCTTTTCATAGTAGAAGGTTCTCGCCAGCACAGATACATTATAACGTCCATGATAAGGTGATTGCCGCAATAGTGGCAGCCTCTAAAGAATCAGAATATATGTTGATGTCGGTTAATGATCAGATATTGGTATATACGCATCATAAGAATTTAGAGTAGTTTAATGCTACAAAGGCTCTAAACCGGAGACAGCATCGCTGGGCAGAGTTTCTACAACCGTTCAATTTTAAGGTTATTTATAGCGAAGGATGGTTAAATGAAAAAGCTGATGCTTTGTCGAGGTGTGTGCACTACCGCTCTGAAGTGGGGAGTAATTCTGAACCTTTCCGTTTTCTTTTCGCCCAGGACTGTATATTTGAGAGGAGCCTGTCCTCTTGCGACTACACGAACCATCTCCCTTACACCTCCGGCGATTGAAATCTCAACACCAGAGAAATCATTGTGGGATCCACCACCCCCCCCTCTCCTCCCCGTTGATGGCTTCTGCCTAGGGGAGTGATGCTATCACCCCTCCTCTCTCTTTGGGGTCTATCCCCTCCTCCACGGGGTTCTTCTTCCTGTTCATCGTTGACTCCCGCTCATGAAGTTCGGTTCTCGCCCCTTAACCCGCACTTCCTTTGCACCTCGCTTAGGTTTTGCAAGGTCGGCATTTCGCTATCTTCGTTCAGGGTCGGCGCTGAGCTCTCCAAGCCCTTTGTGAAGTACCTTTCCGTCTCGGCTACCTGGTCCTGTCGGGGAACACTTCGGTTAGTAACTTCAGCATCTCGTCCTCTTTTCGCATTCGGAAAACCATCGGCCGCGGTTACCCTGGTCGGTCGTCTCAAGCGTTTGGATTGCCCTCCCCTCCCCATCTTTCTTCTACCACCTTCTTGGTCTTCGTCCCGTTGCTCGGTTACAGCTACATACTTTCCCCTCCCTCCACCTCCGCAGCTGGCACCTTACTTCTTCCCTCTCCGTGGTCGACCTTCGGTCGCTATACAAAAGCCCATCTCGGTTACGCCCATCCTCCTAGCCGTCGCTAATGCCGCTTTGGCACACCCTCCGGCGACCCCTCATCAGAGTCACCTCCATCCACCTTTTCATCCTGCCATCGGGCACCGCTTCGTCCCCTGGCACCGCTCCGGTATGCAGGTCCACCCTCTCACTTCCTAGCACAGGCTGATCCACGTCACTTATCAGATGTAAATTTCCATTGTCCGAGGTTCATTCATTCCTTATGTTTTTATACTTTTTTAGTAGATGTCACTAAGGGTTCTCCTCTCTTTCCTGCTGGCTTCTTTCTTTTCCACTCCCTTCAGATGTACCTGTATCTTTGTAGGATTTGGTTGGGCGATGGGCGAGATGTGCTGTTGGTCTCATACCAGAGGGACTTGGGGTTTGGATGTTTCCTGGGGTGAGGAGGGTACGGTTTTTGTTGGCCATAGCGTTAAAGCTGAATGCTGTCTTTGTACCTTAAACAAATGTATATGATTCAAAAAAAAAAAAACAAAAAGAAAGAAAAAAAAAGAGAAATGTCCTCTTGCGACTACACGCCCCCGCTCCCCTCTTTCCCCCCCCCTACATTTCTCAACACCATGTCGTTCTGCGCACGATCTCCTCTCCCACACTTTTCGTCCTCACTGTTGGGCCTGGTGTCCCTACCTACACCTACAGACATGGCCTCCCACCAGGGTGGCCCCTCAAGAATCCCTACCCCAGCCCCTCTTAGTCCCCTCCCAACCACAGGAAATCTCGACCATCTGGTCTCGATTTTCCACCAGACTGCTGCCGACCTAGGGCTCCCCGCCGCAGGATTTCCCCCCATTACTCCGGCAAAAATCTCCACCCTCTCTATTGTGGAACAAATGCTCCTCCCTCTACTTTGCCCTTCTCTTCAATGAAGCGTCCAAATCGCAACTGCTCTCAAGAACCTCTCGACTGAGATCCACGACCTGTCCTGTCAGGTTGCTAACCCGGACCTCTCCCCGCAACCCCCAAACCTCGCCCCACTCCAGGCAGCGCTCCGTGACATTGCCTCCCGTGGTCCGTCAGCCGCTTAGGCCCTTTTCCCCCCCCATCGCCTCGCAGTTCGACAACAGGCCACACCCTCCTCTAGTCGGTCTCGTCCCGCCCCAACCAGCAACACCAACTCTGCTCGCCAAGAGAAAGGAAAGAAAAGAGCTCCTCCGGCTCCACCCCCACCACCACCTAATACTGTCTGGCCCTGCCCCTCAGCTGACCCGGATCTCCCAAGATACGACATGTCAACTTCCCCTCCCACACTATATGGCAACCCTGAGGCGTTTGCCAAGAAAGACCCCCACACCTGAGAAGCGGAGGAATTCGCCAAAGGGAAGTACGCCCCCGGTACCGCTTGGACCCCCGGTCATCTGGACCCCGACTGGCGTCCCCCCACCACCATGGCCTCCAAGACCACCCCCACCTACGCTCAAGCTGTCGCACCCCCTGCAAAAGGAAAGAAAGGTCGTCAGGCGAGAAGTCCTGTCTCGGCTTCCTCCTTAGCGGTTGCGTCGGGTTAGGTTTTTACGAAATCTCCCCCTCCTCTCCCCCAAGCTGTGCGCAGATTTTGCGCCTCCAGAACCACCTTCAAACCCCACCCAGAAGCGCTCATGATAGCAGCCCATTTCCCAGACATCGCTGCTTCTGTTCTCAGAGAAGCCAATTGCTCCCTTCCCCTTTTTTTCAGTTGCACGGTCAACGACAAAGGCTCACTGTCATTGCTCGGTACCGACCTTCACACCCCCGCCTCGGCTTATACCCCTTATTTCGCTCCCCTTACCTCGAGGTTGAACAAGGCCTTTCCGGTAGGCAACTCCCCTTGGGATCTTTTCAAACCAGCTCCAAACGAAATGCAACTTTTGATTCACTCCATCCCTCTGGCGTTGCTCCCCTCAGACGATGCCCAACTCTTCCCCTTTCTTCATGAGTCCATCCGCAATGCCAGGTGAGTTTCCGTTCTCTCGACATGTGACCTTAACCCTGAACCGGAATCTCATGAACCAGAAATCAGCAACCTCCGTGGTTGTCACGGTGGCCCCGCCCGAGGCTTTCGCCATGCTCCCCTCCATCAACATCTTCTCCCGAAACCGGAGAGTGGAGCAGATGTTCTTCTCCTCCAAGAACTCACAATGCAAGAAATGCTAGAAATTCGGCCACATCTCTACCCGTTGTCCCAGCACACTACCAGTCTGTCCCTTCTGCTCGCTTGCCCACACCAAAGCGGAGTATCGCTGCCCTAACCCATCCTGCCCTAAGGGTGGCAATCTCCGACCTGTCCTCGTCTGCTGTGCATCCTGGGTGGCATGCTGTCCTAACTGCCAAGAAGAGCACTCTTCGCGCAGCAAGGAGTGCCCCTCCCGCCCAAAAGCCACTCCAGAGGGACCAGAACTGCGATCTCGACAGACGCTGGAGAGCATAAATCTCGCTGAGGACCAGGCCGGCCCTTCGACGGTCCTTCGTCCAGCACAGGGTACCCCCACTCTCACACCGAGTCCCCCTGTACTCCTCCGCGATGCTCCTCCACGTAGGGAGAGGGCCCAACGCACCATCACCGGCACCGATCTCGCCCCAAGTGAGAGTGGTCACGACTCTCTAGACTCCGACTCCTCCGAGGGCTCTGCCCACTAATGGAGAATTTTTTCACTCAATACACCGACAGCAGGGCTGTCTTCCCGTCCTTTCAAATCATTCAATATAACTGCCTCGGGTGCTGGGATGTTTTTCTCTCACTTTTTCACAGCTTTACCATTCTGCCTCACCCTCCCTTGCTTGTTGCTATTCAAGACCCCCCCTCCAGGCTTTCGGTTCTGCCAACATTTCCTGGCTTTATGTCTTTCGCCCCCCCCCCCTGGCCACCCACGGGTAGCCATTTATGTTTCTCGTATTTTGAACCAGCACTTGTCCTGCTCAACTGTTTTTCATCATTCCTCGGAGATGCTTTCAGAGGATGTTTTTTCTCTTGATGGTCTTTGTGGATCCACCCACCACTCCCTCAGGGTCACCTCGGTGTACCTTCTTCACACACATCGCCCGCCCTACCGCTCTATACCGCCTGAGCTGATTTTTTCGTTTCTTTCCTACCTTCACCTGATTTTAGGTGATTTTAACCTCCACCATCCGGTCGCAGATCCCGGCTGCTCCATATCCCTGACAGAATTTATCATCTCTACATGCTACTTTGATGCCGCTTTCGACGTCCCGTACCACCTTCTCAACACCCCCGGTGTTTATACTTGGTTCCCGTTTGACACCATTTCGCGACCCTCTGTTTTGGACCTGGCCTTCGCGAATACCGCTCTCTCCCCCCTCGTCTCCTCATGGGACACCCCCCTCCCATCCACAGGTTCTGACCACGTTCCATGTGTAATAACACTAAAACCGCCCGCGATTATGGTACCTCCCCCTACTCCACACTGGGCTCTTCTTGACCTAGACGCGGTAGGGAAAGCACTGGATACCTTCACCACACTACCCTGCCCAGCGAGGCCCATGGCCAACTCTCTGAGTAGATGGTTCGACATCTCCTCTACCCGCCTTACCTCACTCCTAACCTCCCATGCTCCGAGCAAGCGCCCATGCCCCCGCTTGAAACCATGGTGGTCCCCCCGCCTTTCGTCCCTGAGAAGGGAGTATCACAAGTTTGCGAGGATATCCCGCCTCGACCCGTCCCCCCTCAACTGGAGCAATGTGAAGAGCTCGAGAAGAACATACTTTAAGGCCATCGCCTCGGCCAAAACAAGACAGTGGTCGGACTTTTTATCGTGGGCCACTCCGCGCTCGCTCTGGACGGCCAAGAAATTCGCATTCGGTCGCCCACCCCAAAGGTTCCCGGACTTGCCAGGGGCCTCCAATCCGGCTGAAGTAGCGGGAACGCTCCTTGACCACTTCTTTACCTCCAAACCCCCACCTCCCCTGCTCTTCCGCCTCCCACGTTATGAGGACTATACCCTCCTCACCTCCGAAGAGATATCCAGGGCCCTCTCCAAATCCTCGAACACCTCGGCCCCTGTCCGCGACCACATCCCGTACTCTGTATGGAAGTCTGCACACCGCATCAAGCTCTCCCTTCTTCCTTCCCTCCTGGACCCCCTCCTATCCCACGGATTTCACCCTCCCTCCCTCAAAAAGGGACTTAGTATTGTCCTTAACAAGCTGGGTAAACCCTCATACGACTCACCCTCCTCCTTTAGGGTTATCGTCCTCCTTCAAACGCTCTCGAAGATCCTTACAAGAGTGGTAGCTTCCCACCTGTCAGCCCAAGCAGCCATATGCTCCCTCATCCACCCTCTCCAGTGCGGGTCCCTCCCTGCCAGATCCACAACCGATGCCGCCCTCGTCCTACAACATAATGTTGAGTCCTTCCATCGCCTCCGCTACAAAGTCTCCACTCACTTCCTTGATGTGAAGGGAGGCTTCGATAATGTGGAATCTCCCTCACTCCTCTCTCTCCTCCGCAGAAAGGGGGGCAGCCCATACCTGGTTCAGTGGGTCGGCTCTTTCCTCAGGGATCGCACCTGCCGCCTAACGTTCCAAGTGTCCCCTCGCCTCTTTGCTCCCGTCTCAGTCGGGTCCCTCAAGGATCCCCCATCACCCCACTTCTGTTTCTCATATACGTCTCCTCCCTCCACCTGGAAATCCCCAGCTCACTTATTATCTCCTACGTTGATGACTTTGCTGTTACTGTGGCCTCGCCCTCCTACAGAACCAACGGTCGCCTCCTTCAGAAGTCCTTCTCAGCGCTCAAGAGAACGGCATCCCCAATCAACATCTCCTTCTCCATTCCTAAGACCGAACTGATCCACTGGAGGACCACCAGGAGCAATGAGCCACCGTGCTCCCTCCCGGTGCAGCTGGAGGGTCAACTCTTCTATCCACAATCACACCTGAAGTGGCTGGGCTTCATCTGCACTCCCGCCTTTGACCCAAGGTCCCACTTTTCCAGGAGGTACACACTTGCAAATGCCGCCCTAGCCACGATTCGCCGCCTCTCCCCCCCTGGGATGGGCCTTCTACCCTACCTTTGTCTCTCCTTGGCGCGTTCGCTCCTTGCTCCAATTCTTCTGTATGGGTCGGCTGTCTGGTACCCTCCCCGGTCTATCATGGCCCCGATGTCCGTTTTGTGGCATCGGGTCTGTAGGTGGATCACTAACTGCTTCTCCTCCACCAAAATAACTTGTCTGCACAGGGAAGCCTGTCTTCCCCGGCTACTGGGTTTGGTACACCACCAACGCCGCCTTGCTGGCCTAAGAATCATCTGCTCCTCTCTGGAGATAAGCCCCGCCACAGCATGCCTCCCAAAGTCCTTCCCCACATTCTCGCCCCACCGTGCCGACTTGAGAGCGCGTGGGAAAGTTACCTCCCAACCTTATCGCTTCTTCAACCTCGACTGGCGTTCTGCTCCGGACAAGACCAAGAACCCTAGATACCGACACAACGCCATCACGGCTCTGGCTAACATGGCCCTCCACCTCGTACACGACGCCTCTACCTTGCCACCCATCTCCCTCCAATTAACAGACTACCTGCCTCCAGTCCCGTGGGTTATTCCCTCCTATGCTCACCTCAAGTTAAGGGCTAAACAACTTCTCCTCTCCGACTGGTCTGCCACCCCAGCCCCCGCATACTACCCCTTTCCGCCCTCAATGCGCCCCCATCCCTTCATGGGCTTGGAAAGGTTTGTTGCTGGCAGGATACACCAGATGCGCTCTGGGAAAAGCTATCTCTCGGCTCCCCCCTCATGGGACAATCCTGATGGCGACAGGTCCTGCCCAGTGTGCTCTGAGGCCCCTCAGAGCTTCAAACATGCCATCCTGTCCGGCCCCTCCTCCGCCCGTCACAGATTCCGCCTCCTCCAATGGGTCTCAGACTTGGCTCCTGAGGCCCCAATCTGGTCCGACCAGCAGTTGCTCGTTGCCCTGGCTCAGTTCATTCGCACCACCGCCACTGGTTTCTCCCCTGGCATGCCCCCGCTTGCTCCCTCTCTCCACACCTCTTCAAACCCCTTTGTTCTGTCTACCGCCCTACCCTCCCCTGGCCCGCGACACTAGCTAAGCGGTTTATACTTCCCTTGATTTTAGCTACGGCTGCTTTGCGACACTTTTTGGTTGCGTTGGGGGAACTGGTTATAGTTGTTTCTTTTGTTGATTGTTAGTTTGATTTTCGGTTTTGTTTTGGCCATATCGTTAAAGATGCATGTCATTTCTTGTACCATAGAAACAATGAACATATGATTTAAAAAAAAGAAATGAAAAAAAAATCGTCTCTTGCGACCACACCCTTCCGCTCCCCTCTTTCCCCCCCACTACATTTCTCAACACCACGTCATTCTGCGCACGATCCCTTCCCACACACACTCTGTCCTCATTGTTGGGCCTCGTGTCCCCACCCTCACCTCCAAACATGCCCTCCCACCAGGGTGGCCCCTCGAGAAACGCTACTCCAGCTCCTCGCTCCCCTCTTCCAACCAGCGGAATCCTTGACCATCTGGTCTCGATTTTCAACCACACTGCCGCCGACCTAGGGCTCTCCGCCGGAGATTTCCCCCCCATTACTCCAGCAAACATTTGCACCCTCTCCATCAGGGAACCAATGCTCCTCCCTCTGCTGTGCACCTCGCTTCAATTGAGCGTCCACATCGCAACCGCTCTCGAGAATCACTCGACCAAAATCCACGACCTCTCTTAGCAGGTTGCTAACCTGGACATCTCCCCACAACCCCTAAACCTCGCTCCCCTCCAGGCATCCCTCCAGGACATTGCCTCCGGTCTCCCATCAGCTGCCCAGGCCTCTTTTCCTCCCCAGCGTCCTAAAATCCCACAACAGGCCACTCACTCCCCTAGCTGGTCTCGTTCCGCACCCCCTAGCAGCACCAACCCTGGTCGCCAAGAGAAAGGGAAAGAAAGAGCTCCTCCGGCTCAACCCCTACCACTACCTAACCCAGTCTGGCCCTCCCCCTCAGCTGACCTGGATCTCCTGAGATATGACATGTCAACTTCCCCTTCCAGACTATGTGGCAACCCTGAGGGGTTTGCCAAGACATACCCCCACACCTTGGAGGCGGTGGATTTCGCCAAAGGGAAATACCCCCCCGGTCCCTCTTGGACCCCCGGCTATCTGGACCCCAACTGGCGTCCCCCCACCACCATGACCATCAAGGCCACCCCCACCTATGCCCAAGCTGCCGCACCCCCTGCTAAAGGAAAGAAGGGTCGTCAGGCGAAAGGTCCTGCCTCACCTGCCTCCGTTGGGGTTGCGTCGGGCCAGGTTTTTTACTAAACCTCCCCCTCCTCTCCCCCAAGCTGTCCGCAGATTCTTTGCCTTCAGAACCACCTTCGAATCCCACCCAGAAGTGCTCAAGATACCAGTCTACTTCCCTGACATCGCCGCCTCCGTTCTCAGAGAGGCCAACTGCTCCCTTCCCCTTTCCTTTACCTGCACGGTCAACGACAAAGGATCAGTGTCTCTGCTCGGCACTGACCCGCACACACCTGCCTCCGCTTACACCCCTTATTTTGCCCCCCTTACTACGAGCTTGAACAAGCCCTTCGCGGTGGGCAACTCCCCTTGGGATCTCTTTAAACCAGCTCTGAACGCAACGCAACCTTTGATTCACTCCATCCCTCTTGCTTTCCTCCCCTCAGAAAATGGCAAACTCTTCCCCTCTCTTCATGAGTCAATCCGCAATGCCAGGGGAGTTTCCATTCTCTCAGGAAGTTACCTTAACCCGGACCCAGAATCTCGTGAACAAAAAAGCGCCACCTGTGTGGTTGTTACAGTGGCCCCGCCCGACACTTTGGCCCTCCACCACTCCTTCAACCTTTTCTCTCGAAACCGGAGAGTCGCACAAAAGTTCTCCTCCTCCAAAAACTCCCAGTGCAAGAAATGCAGGAAGTTTAGTCACATCTCCAACCGCTGCCCCAGTGCACTTCCCGTCTGTTCCTTCTGCTTGCTCGCCCACACAAAAGCAGAGCATCGCTGCCCTAACCATGTCTGCCCTAAGGGTGGCACTCTCCAACCTAGCGTCGCCTGCTGTCCATCCTCGGTAGCATGCTCCCCTAACTGCCAAGAAGAGCACTCTGCGCCCAGCAGAGATTGCCACCTGCGCCCAAAAAGCGCTCAAGACGCACCAAAAGTGCTATCTTGACAGACGCAGGACAGCATGGATCTTGCTGAAGACCAGGCTGGCCCTTCGACAGTCATTCGTTCAGCGCCAGATGCCCCTCCTCACACCTGAGTGCCCCTGTACTGCCCCACGATGCTCCGCCACCTAGGCAGAGAACCCACTGCACTATCACTGATCTCGCCCCAAGAGAGAGTGGTGATGAAGCCCTCAACTCCAACTCCTCCCAGGGCTCTGCCCAATAATAGAGAATCTTTTCACTTGGCAAATGGACAGCAGGGCTGTCTTCCCGTCCTTTCCAATCGTTCAACATAACTGCCTTGGGCACTGGGATGTTTTTCTTTCACTGTTTCACAGCTTTATCATTGTAACGACCCTATGATAGGTAGCTACAATCACTATCACCTTAGCCCAAATGGTATGCCAAGTAGTAATCAGAGGTGGTATGGTCTCGTATACTTAGTATATACATGGCTGGGAAACATAGAATAAGGCCTAGGGAATAGTTGAGTAGCCTTGAGGTACACTATTAGGCAGGGTAACCTTTCGGGAAAACATTCGCATAAGATCAAGAGAATTATGGGGATGTTACACGGATCTCCAAGACGAGTTCTGTACTCGACTGGAGGACTTCCCGAGTGGTTAAAGGCATAAGAGGACAAAGTTACCCTACCTTGGGAATTTGGTTATTATGCCCATGGGTCCCAGTTACCCTACTGAGGAACCCAAGTTACCCTACCTTCACCCGCAAACTCATCCTAGAACTTAGAGGTCGATTGCCTCACATTCTATGGGCTCTTAGATGTTCTTGGGCGTATATGCATCTGCGCGGGGAAGCCCCACACCAGTGTAAGAGTGGCCCGAACATTCTATTGCACTTAGACGGGTTTTGTTAACACCCGCCTCTGGCCCCAGCGTTGGGACGGCGCGTCATAGGCAGACGTCCGTGTAGTTGCTCGTTTGCTAGTTAAAAGAGGTCATTGGAGCAGCTGCCGTAACACTGTTTAAGTGATCGCCGTCCGTCGGACTGAATGTCGATCGCAGGATATATAAGGGGAGTATGGGTAACAGCCAAAATGGGGGTTGCCCATATATGCTCTCTCGGGCATCTAGGAGTCTATTCTAGCCTACGGGTTGTAGGGTAGTCTTCCTAGTGGTACTCAGGTACTCTCAGAAGGCCAGGGTGCTTTCGAGACAAATACCTCAGTAACCAGCCCGGACCTTCTCCCCTTGATTTGTAGTATAACTATGCATTGTTATTGGACTCTAGAGGTATAAGTCTTATCACCGTGGAGTATGTCCCTAGAGGATGGCTATGGGTAGCGCCCACTTAGCCAGCCATCTGCTACCTCTCATCGGGGGCGCTTGCCCGTCAATTTATCACATTAAAGAGTCGCGTAGATTAAATGATGGACTGCATAGCTTGTATAGACGAAACTGCCATTGGGCCAGTGAGTCCACCACCTAGGTATTGACTCTGGTTGTTGTCATAACAGCTAGCCACTGGTATGACTTCGATAGGAAGAGTTTTTCCACGTGCGGTTGTATTGGAGATGCATTGCAGAAACTCAGATCCTCTTGACGGAGTTAAGTGTACCCGAGTTGGTCCGACACTTCCGGCAGGATAAATCCTGATGGAGGGTAGACATTGGACAGACCCTGAGTAGGACAGGGTGCTCGCACAAAGGTCAGAAGTAGTGGTGAATGCCAAAGGCTTTAATCTGATATCTACTTAAGTTTAAGCGTTTGGCATTCTACTTCAACAACCAACTTTTCCTCGCGAGCACTAAATTGAGTGAAGCTTCGACCTTAATTCTATTAAGTTTTACCGTTGATTCTTCTGAATTATTTTACCTCATCTTTATCTTCTACTTTGAGAGTTTGGTGCGGTCGCAACCTTAGAGTTCGCCTCTCTATAGGGTGCCCCCGTTACAACCATGCTGCCTCCCCCTCCCTTACTTGTCGCTATGCAAGACCCCTCCTCCAGACGGTCGGTTCTCCTAACATTTCCGGGATTTCTGTCCTTCTCCCCCCCCTCCTGGCCGCCCTCCGTTAGCCATTTATGTCTCTCGAACTTTGAACCAACACTTGTCCTGCTCCACTGTCTTTCCTGACTCCGCAGAGATGCTTTCAATGGATGTTTTTGCTCCGCAACGTCTTTTTGGATCCCCTCACCGCTTCCTCAGGGTCACCTCAGTATTCTTTCTTTATATAAAATCGTCCTCCTTACCGCTCCATTCCTCCTGAACGGCTTTTTTCTTTTCTCTCATGCCCTTATCTGATTATAGGTGATTTTAACCTCCACCATCCTTTGGCAGATCCCTGCCGATCCCTGTCTGAAATGGAGTTTATCATTTCTGCACCCTACCTTGATGCTGCTTTTGATGTTCCGTACCATCTTCTCAATACCCCTGGTGTTAATACTCGGTTCCCGTTTGACACCATTTCGCGAGCCTCGGTTTTGCATCTGGCTCTCGCGAATACCGCCCTCTCCCCCCGGCTCCCCTCATGGGACACCCCCCTCCTCTCCACCGGTTCAGACCACGTCCCCTGTGTGATAAGACCAAAACTACCCGCGATCATACTACCCCCCACTACTCCAAACGGGGCCCTCCTTGACCTAGATGCTGTAGGAGAGGCGCTTGATGCCTTTACCACAGTACCTTGCCCAGCAAGGCCCACGCCCAACTCCCTGAGTAGATAGTTTGACATCTCCTCTGCCTGCCTCACCTCCCGCCCTGACCTCCCATGACCCGAGCAAGCGCCCGTACCCCCGCTCGAAGCCATGGTGGTCCCCTCGCCTTTCGTCTCTGAGAAGGGAGTATCTCAAGTTTGCAAGCATATCCCTCCTCAACCCGTCCCACCTCAACTGGAGCAATGTGAAGAGCTTGAGGAGAACATATTTTAAGGCCATCACCTCGGCCAAAAAAGCACACTTGTCGGACTTCTTGTCCTCGGCCACCCACACTCCCTCTGGACGGCCAAGTGGTTCGCATTTGCTCGCCTACCACAGAGCTTCCCGGAGTTGCCAGGGGCCTCCGACCCAGCTGAGGTAGCGGAGACACTCCTTCATCATTTCTTTCTCCCCAAGCCCCCACCTCCCCTGCTCCTCCGCCTCGCGCACTATGAGGATTATACTCCCCTCACCTCCGAAGAGATATCCAGGGCTCTTTCCAAATCCTCGAACACCTCCGCACCTGGCCCCGACCACCTCCCATACTCTCTGTCAAAATATGTACACCGCCTTAAGCCTTCCCTTCTCTCTTCCCTACTGGACGCCCTGCTACCCCACGGTTTGCACCCTCTCTCCCTCAAGAAGGCACTTGGTATCGTCCTCGACAAGCCGGGTAAACCCTCTTACGATTCACCTTCCTCCTTCAGGGTTATCGTCCTCCTTCAAATACTCTCTGAAATCCTTGCGAGCGTGGTAGCTTCTCCCCTCTCTGCCCAGGCAATGGTTTACTCCCTCATCTACCCCCTTCAGTGCGGGTCCCTCCCCAGGAGATCCACCGCCGATGCCGTCCTGGTCATACAACACAATGTTGATTCCTTTCAGCGCCTCCGCTACAAAGTCTTCACACTCTTCCTCAATGTGAAGGGGAGCATTGACAAAGTGGAGTCTCCTTCACTCCTCTCTCTTCTCCGCAGCAAAGGGGTCACCCCATACCTGGTCCCATGGGTCGGCTGTTTCCTTAGGGACCGCACTTGCCGCCTGACATTCCAGGGGTCCCCTCGTCTTTTCGCTCCCGTTTCGGTTGGGGTCCCTCAGGGATCTCCCATCTCCCCCCTTCTGTTTGTCATATATGTCTCCTCCCTCCACCTGGAAATCCCCAAGTCACTTATTATCTCCTACGTTGATGGTTTTGCTGTCACCGTGGCCTCGCCCTCCTACAGAACCAACTTTTTTTGCCTCCTTCATAAATCATTCTCAGCGCTCAAGAGAAACGCCTCCCCTATCAACATCTGCTTCTCCGTACCGAAAACCATACTGATTCACTGGAGGACCGCCAGGAGCAACCAGCCGCCATGCTCCCTCCCAGTGTAGCTGGAAGATCAGCTCTTCTATCCACAGAACCACCTGAAGTGGCTGGGCTTTATCTTTACTCTCTCCTTTGACCTAAGGTCTCACTTCTCCAGCAGGTATGTCCTTGCAAATACCGCCCTGGCCACGATTCGCCGACTCTCCTACCCCCGGAATGGGCCTGCCACCCTATCTTTGTCTGTCCTTGGCGCCTGCGCTCCTAGCTCCAATTCTCCTATACAGGTCCGCTAGCTAGAACCCTCCCCCGTGTATCATGAGCCCGATGTCCGTCTTCTAGCATCGGGTCTGTAGGTGGATCACTAACTGTTTTTCCACCACCAACACGATAGGTCTGCACAGAGAAGCCTGCCACCCCCCACTACCCGCTCTTATACGCCACCAGCGCCGTCTTGCTGGGCTAAGGCTCATCTGCTCCCCCCCAGAGATAAACTCTGCCACGGCACACCTCCCTAAGTCCGTTTCCACCTTGTCGCCCTACCGTGCCCCCTGGTTGGCGCGTGGGAAGATTACCTCTCAACCCTACCTCTTCTTCAACCTCGACTGGCGCTCCGCCCCGGACAAGGCCAAGAACCCAACATACCGACACAACGCCATCGCAGCTTGGACGAATCCGGCCGTCCCCCTCGTACACGATGTGTCTCCACTACCACCCATCTCCCTCTACTTGACGGACTATCTGCCCCCGATCCAGGGGGTAGTCCCATCCTATGCTCGCCTCAAACTGAGAGCTAAGCAACTCCTCCTCTCCAACTGGTCTGCCACCCCAGCCCCCCCATACTAACCCTATCCGCCCTCAACACGCCCCTATCCCTTCATGGGCCTGGGCAAGTTTGTTGCTGGAAGAATACACGAGATGCACTCTGGGAAGAGTTATCTCACGGCTCACCCCTCATGGGACAATCCTGATGCCAACACATCCTGCCCGCTGTGCTCTGAGGCCTCGCAGACCTTCGAACATGCCATCCTCGCCTGCCTCTTGTCCGCCCATTAGTGGTCCCGCCTCCTCACAGGGGTCTCGGACTGGGCCCCAGTGGCCCCAATCTGGTCCGACCAGCAGCTGCTCATTGCACTGGCTGAGTTCATCCGCACCACCACACTGGTTTCCCTCCTGGGATGCCCCAGCTGGCTCCCTCCCTTGACACCCCCCCTCCAAACCCCCTTCTGCAATCCACCGTCCTATCCGCCCCTGGCCCTCGAGACTAGTTAGCGGTTTATACTTTCCTTATTTTAGCTACGCCTGCTTTGCCACACTTATTGGTCACGTTGGGGGAAGAGGTTAAGTTTGTTTTCTTTTGTTGAAGGTTATGTTTGATTTTCGGTTTTGTTTTGGCCATATCGTTAAAGATGCATGTTATTTCTTGTACCATAGAAACAATGAACAAATGATTTAAAAAAAGATAAAATAACATAAAAATAAAAATAAAAATAAAAGCTCCTCTTGCGACCACACGAAGCATCTCCCCTACACCTCCAGCGATTGAAATCTCAACACCAGGGAAATCATCTTGAGATCCACCACCACCCCCTCTCCTCTTCATTGATGGCTTCTGCGTAGGGGAGTGATGCAATTACCCCTCCTCTCCCCTTAGGGTCTACCCCCTCCTTCACAATGTTCTTGTTCCCGTTCATCGTTGACTCCCGCTCATGAAGTTCTGTTCTCCCCCCTTACCCCCCACTTCCATTGCACCTCGCTTACGCTTTGCATGGTTGGCATTTCGCTCTCTTCGTTCACGGTCGGCGCTGAGCTCTCCAAGCGCTTTGCGAAGTACCGTCCTGTCTCGACCACGTGGTCCTGTCGGGGAACACTTCGGTTACTAACTGCAGCATCTTGTGCTCGTTTCGTATTCGGAAAAGCATCGGCCGCGGATACTCTACTCAGTTGTCTCAACCGCTTGGATTGCCTTCCCCTCCCCATCCTTCCTCCACCACCCTCTTGGGCTTCGTCCCGTTGCTCGATCACAGCTGGACCGTTTCCCCACTCTCCACCTCCTCAGCTGGCACCTTACTACTCCCCTTTCTGCGGTCAATCTTCGGTCACTATAGCAAAAACCTCCGCCGGTACGCCACTCCTTCTGGCCTTTGCTAATGCCACTTTGGCACACCTTCCGGCGACCCCTCATCAGAGTCACCTCCATCCACCTTTCCATACTGCTATCGTGCACCGCTTTGTCCCCCGACACCGCTCTGGTGTGCACGTCCATACTCTCACTTCCTTGCTCAGGCTGATACAGGTTACTTATCAGACGTAAATTTCCTTTGTCAAGGGTTCAATCATTTCTTATGTTTCTATACTTTAGTAGTAGATGTCACTAAGGGTTCTCCTCTCTTTCCTCCTTGCTTGCTTGTTTTCTACTTTCTTCGGATCTACAAGTATGTTCGTAGGCATTGGTTGGGCGATAGGCGAGATGTGCAGTTGGTTTCATACCAGAGGGTCTTGGGGGTTTGGATCATCCCTGGGGTGAGGAGGATACGGTTTTTGTTGGCCATAGCGTTAAAGCTGAGTGCTGTCTTTGTACCTTTTTTTTTTCTTCTCTTTTTTTTTTTTAGTATTATTTTAGTATTGTTTAAGGCACCAACTGCCGTATGCAGATCACTCTAAGCCAGGAAATACCTCCACCCACAGTCCATCCCGCATCCCTTGTGCTAAAACCCTCTGACCCTGCCCGACACCAAAGTGTCCGGTACTATGGGTAGAAACTTCAGAAGAGCGTACAGGCCTGAAAACAACGAACCAAAAAGCCTCCACAGTCGTGCAGCCCATAGGAAGCCCCCCACCCCAACAGTGAACAACCAAGGAAAGTACAGAAACCTCAACAAACTCAAAGAAGAAAAATCCCGGCCGAACCCATAAGCAACCCACCCATAGCCCACAACTAACCCCATTCTGCCGCAGCAGGGGAGTGGCCAAGGAGCCAGCAGGACAAAGCCGTAGGCCAATGATCACACACTAAGAGGTACCTATATATGTACCTGGGGCTCTTATGTCCCGGACCCAAGGGCAGACAAGACCACCAAGAGAAAGATCAGTGACCGAAACCAACACAAACCGAAGTGTGTGGCAGGGCGAAGTAGCGACCGTAGGCCCACCGGAAACGAAACCGGGAGGGAGTGCATGTCACACGGAGGCAACAGAGGCGGGAGGCATGAAGCCCCTACCCCAAACTCAGGCAAAAGCCAAGCACGCAGCCATGACAATCACCCAAGGCCAGAGATCTGAAGGGAACAGAGGCCCAGAGTGTAGAAGCTGTAGGGTGCCAGCCAAAGAGCGAAGCCGTAGGGTGCAAGCCGATCCGACCGTGAGGAGAAGAGGAGAAGGAGGGGGAGACCCAACTCTATGCCGTGGAAACTATCGGTAACCGCATTCGTGTCTGACTAGGCAGCCTCTCAAAGAAAAGAGAGAACAGAGAAATCCACCGTGGCCTGTTGAATGTTTTCTCTTACTGCAAACTGTATTCCCGGCTGTCTGTAACATGGGCGTTGTGGTGAGTGTTGCCGACCGTGCAGATGCTCTAAGCGAGGTAGAGCAAAAGCAGGGTAGGGAGAGGAAACATCATCAAAAAGAAGACGAAATCCATCAGCCCAGAGTGAAGAACGCCCAAAGGGATAAACCTAAGGGGAGATGAGTGTAGAGGAGGTAGGACTCCACCCCCTAGAGCGAGCTCATGGCGGGGGGTGGAGAAAAGAAAAGTAGTGATAATATGGTGGTGTTGAGATTTCAATCGCCGGGTGTGTATAGGAGACGGAGCATGGTTGTCTTTGTACCTTAAACAAATACATATGATTTAAAAAAAAACAAAGAAAAGAAAAAAAATGAAAAAAATGAAAAAAATGGTCACAGTAGTCACCACAAACCATCTCCCCTCCACCTCCAGCGATTGAAATCTCAACACCAGGGAATTCATCGTGGGATCCACCACCCCCCTCTCTCCTTCCCCTTGATAGCTTCTGCCTAGGGGAGTGATGCTATGACCCCTCCTCTCCTCTCTGGGGCCTTTCCCCTCCACCACAGGGTTCCTGTTCCAGTTCATCGTTGACTCCTGTCATGAAGTTCGGTTCTCGCCCTTTACCCCGCACTTCCATTGCACCTCGCTTATGTTTTGCATGGTTGGCATTTCGCTCTCTTCGTCCACGGTCAGCGCTGAGCTCTCCAAGGCCTTTGCGAAGTATCTTTCCGTCTCGGCTACGTGGTCCTATCGGGGAACACTTCGGTTACTAACTTCAGCATCTCATCCTCGTTTCGCATTTGGAAAAGCATTGGCCACGGTCACTCTAGTGAGTTGTCTCAAGCGTTTGGATTGCCTTCCCCTCCCCATCATTCCTCCACCACACTCTTGGTCTTCGTCCCATTGCTCCGTTACAGCTACATCCTTTCCCCTCTCTCCACCTCCTTAGCTGGTACCTTACTGCTCTCCTTTCCGCGGTCGATCTTCGGTGGCTATACAAAAACCCATCTCGGTTACACCTGTCCTTCTGGCCGTCGCTAATGCCACTTTGGCACAGCCTCGGGTGAGCCCTCATCAGGGTCACCGCCATCCCCTCATCCATCCTGCCATCGGGCACCGCTTTGTCCCCCGGCACCGCTCCGGTGTGCAGGTCCATACTCTCACTTCCTCGCTCCAGCTGATACACGTCACTTATCAGACGCAAATTTCCTTTGTCAGGGGTTCAATCATTCCTTATGTTTTTATACTTTCAGAGTAGATGTCACTAAGGGTTCTCCTCTCTTTCCTGCTTGCTTCTTTCCTTTCTACTTCATTTGGATGTGCGTGTATGTTCGTAGGATTTGGTTGGGCGATAGGCGAGCTGTGCGGTTGGTCTCATACTAGAGGGACTTGGGGGTTTGGATGTTTCCTGGGGTGAGAAGGATATGGCTTTTGTTGGCCATAGCGTTAAAGCTGAATGCTGTCTTTGTACGTTTTTTTTTTTTTTTTTGGAATCATATGATTATTTTTTTAAGGTACATAATCTTGCATGCAGCTGACGCTATGGCATAAAAGAACCTCCAATACCCCTGGGAAAAAGCCAACCCCCCAAGTCCCTCTGGTGTGGAACAAACCGCACATCTCGCCCCCGAAAAGAAACCCTTGACTAGCTAAGAAGATAGACGAAAGGAATCAAATCAAAAATCAAAATCAAGAATCAAACAGAATGGCAACCACTTGAAGAGTTCCATGCAAACAGCAAGGTGGTGGTCAGGCACGGCATAATTGAAGTCATGACGAGGCCAAACGGGCCATCTATCTTGGCCGCACACTTGAAAAAGAGGAAGAAAATCCTGCAATACCATCCTCCCAGAGGCAGGCCGTGAGGGACCGTGGTCATAGTCCGAATGGTGAAGAAGGAGTTATGGATACTAGCCAGCTAGTGGTGGGTACCAGCCAGAAGAGTGGAGGAGCAGTAGGGTGCCAGCCGATCCGACCGTGTAAAGAGGAGGAGGAAGAGGGGTATAGCCAACTCTGTGCCGTAGGAACTATCGGAAAATGCATGCGTGTCTTGACAAGGTAGCCTCTTCATGAGAAAGAGAGTAGAGAAATCGACCGTGGCCTGTGGAAATGTTTTCTCTTACTGCAAACTGTATTCCCGGCCGTCTGTAACATGGGCGTTGAGAAGAGTGTTGCCGACTGTGCAAATGCTGTAAGCGAGGTAAAGCAAATGCGGGGTAGGGAGAGGAAACATCATCAAAAGAAGACCTAAACCATCACCCAGAGTGAAGAAAGCACAAAGGAAGAAACCTAAGGGGTGGGGAGTGTAGAGGAGGTATGACTCCACCCCCTAGAGTGAACTCATAACGGGGGGTGGAGTTGGAAAAGTAGTGATAATCTTGTGGTGTTGAGATTTCAATCGCCGGGTGTGTAGAGGAGACGGAGGATGGCCGTCTTTGTACCTTCTTTTTTTTCCTTTTTCTTTTTTTTCTTTTTTTGAATCATGTGATTATTGATTTAGGTACAAAATCCTGCATGCAGCTCGCGCTATGGCATATAAAAAACCTTAATTCCAAAAACTAACAAAGGAAACAACAAATTTCAAACAAAGCATGCAAAACCTCTTCACGTGGAATCATCCGAACCCTGTCGCATCGCTATCGATGACTAACAAAAGAAAAGTAAAGTAAAGTCCTTCTTATAACCAATAAGAATAACACTCAGAAGTAATAAAAAACCTCCCCGCCCTACCTGCCCACTGCCGCAGTCAACTAGGAACAAAGCAAACTCATAAATAGTATAGAAAATACCCTGAGGAGAAGTTCGAGCAGGGGAGTTTGAAGAAGCAATACCTAGAAGGCCGAGGCCGAGCTAGGGAGTTTGGTGTTAAGAACCATCTGAGTCCAAACCCGGCTCAGGAGTAGCAGTATTGGCTCCGATGCGCAACATGGTTGGAGGAAAACCTGTGCGCGTAGCGTAGAGATACTTAGCTAACCCGGTTAGGAGGGGAACCGTGAGCCAGAGGGTACCATCAGGGCCAATGTCATCCACACCTGGGAGATGGGTGAGGCGAGGATGAGCCTTACCGGGGCAGAGGAGAATGGCGTGCTGGAAGGACTCATCGTCTTTCTCACAGAACGGGCAGAGTGTGCTGGAGTCTCTGTTCCACCAGGAGACATGTGCGGCAAGGTAGCTAGCACCTGTACGCATCTGGTGAATGCGGCTACATATAAATCGAGGAAGGCCATTAAAGGCGTGGGGAGTGAGGCAGGCACCCTAAGGATACGAGACGGGCACTGGCGGACTTAAATTTGACCAGTCAGCGAGGAGAGACTGTAGCAGAGGAGGTCTGAGTACGTGGTAGGTGACGGAAGGTATCCTCGACAGCGGGAGCGCTACCAGATCGGTTGCGGGGAGTGGGAGGATAGAGATTTCCTCAATAAGGTTAGAAACCTCGTGATATAAGGAGTCTAGTGGTAGGTGCTTGGCGGAATTAACAGCCGGGGCAAGCCATGAAGTTAGGTGGACGGCTTTGGAGGAGCCACGGAGGAGAAAGTGATGATCGTCTGCAGAACGACCCTGGTCCTAGGTGGGCACAGGCTCGGGTATCTGGGTGGTGGCAGGGTTGAATTCCGAAGGGGCACATACCAGGCGGATGGCCGCCGAGCGACGGCGGTGTTTGCATTTGGAGGAAATGTGTGGTAGTGAGGCTTCTTGGTAGAGAGCACAGAGGGCCGTTGTGTAAAAGCAATTAGTTGTCCACCGGAGCACCGCATGCCAGAACGCGTTGAAATTCTTAAGAGTGGCTGTGTTCGGAACAAACAGGTCACAGCCGTAGGTAAGAATAGGAAGGATGGCGCCGAAGACTAGCTTCCGGTTGCACCAGGTGGAGAGGCCTTTGCCAGCTGCACTGAGCTGCCGGATCGTAGCGAAAGAGGCTTTGGCTAATCCCAGCTGTCTCAGGAAGTGAATAGAGGAGTGTAAAGTAGGGGTGAGCCAATAGCCAAGCCACCTCACAATGTGAGAGGGTGGAAAAAGCATGTCGTTGATCACAATGGGGGCGAAGGAGATATCCGAGCGGTCCTTCGGAGTTCTCCAGTGAATGAGTTCAGTTTTGGGGACAGAAAAAGCCACCCCCAGGTCGGCACCCTGCCTTTGGATGATCCTGAAATAGTATTGAAGAAGGTGGACATTCGAACATACAGAGTCTGAGCCGACGGTGATAGTGAGGTAGTCGACATATGAAATTGCCAGACCTTGGGGGATCGTTGGGTGGAGGCTAGCTATATGAAGCACAAAAAGAAGAGGAGAAATGTGAGAGCCTTGAGGGGTGCCAACAGCGACCGGGCAGAAAACCTTAGGTGCACCTTAGAATATGAGTAGGCACTGGCGTTTGGAGAGGAAAGACTTGATCCAGGGAACCAGGTAAGCAGAGACACCTCCTCTGGTGAGGATCGTAGCCAGCTTGTTTGCAGAGACGTTGTCAAATCCACCCTTGACATCCAGGAAGAGAGTAGATACTGCGAAGGAAGCGGCCTGAAGTAGGCGGACTTCGTGGGTGAGAGTAGCGACAGCGTCAAAACAGCCCAGACCAGCCAGGGACCCACACTGATTGGGGTGCAAGAGACCAAGGGAGCGGGCGGCGCAGGCGAGACAAAGAGCAGAAAGTCTTTCGAGGATTTTGGAGACAGTTTCGAGCAGCACAATGACGCGAAGGGAAGCACGTGTACGGTAATCAGGTTTGCCTAGTTTATCCAGGACAATGCCGTTAGCCTTCTTCATGGCTATGGGGTGGTACCCGTGGGTGAGGAGAGGAGTGAACAGAGATGGAAGGAGCCGCTCTTTGGCCTTGTGGACTTGCTTCCAGATAGAGTAAGGAATACCGCTTGGGCCAGGGGCTGATGTGTTCGAGGACTTTCGAAGTGCGGAGGACACTTCTGCTGGTTAAACTGGAGGGACGTCCTTAAAAGCAGGAAGGATGAGGGGAGGAGGAGGAGAGGGTCTAGGAGGGAAAAAATGTTGAAGAAGTGTATAGGTAATTTCGGTGGGGGAGGAGGTGTTCTCGAGTGTGGGGAAACGATTAGGGGCTCTGCCCGCCGCAATCTTTCTGGCATCCTAGACTGATCGTGAGTCGACGTTGGCTAGAACCTGCGACTAGTAGACTCTCTTGGCAGATTGGATAGCCTTGAAATACATGTTTCGAGCCACACGGGCCAGGGCGGGTGAGGTCTGATTCTTTCTCATGAGACGGGAGGTATGGTGAAGGATGCGTCGTAGCTGTTTCAGGTCTAGAGTCCACCACTGTTTAGAGTAGGAGGATGAGCATTTGGTCGGAGTATTGGAGGTGATGAGGTGAGTGATTTTGGTGAGGCAGTCGTAAAACCATATGTCGAGTGAGTGCGGAGTAGGGAGAACGGGGGGAGCTGCAAGAGTAAGGTCGGCGAGGAGCGGGGAGATGTGATCCCAATCTGTGTATTTCCAGTTAAGGCCATAGGGAGGGGGCTTCAGGAGCGGAGTGGAGAGAATAATTGTGAGGGCGGCGTGATCCGAACCAGTTGGCGGGAGGAAGGGGTGCCAGGAGGAGGAATACGGGAAAAAAGCAGTATTGGCAAAGGACAGGTCAAGAACTTCAGGGCGATGATTAGAGGCGAACGGGAACCTAGTCTAGACTCCGGGTGTATTGAGGAGAGAAAGCAACTGTGCCGATGCTCTGTCAAAATAAGGAGAACTTATAAGCTGATCGTAGTTGGAAGGCAAACGAGTCGGGTTGGAAGCGGAGTGATGAATGTTGAGGTCCCCAAGAACAAGTGTAGGAAAATCATGTTGGGGAAATAAATCAACAGGAGAAACTGACCTAGTGTGACCACTAGGGATAGAGTAAGCATTATACAAACGAAACAAATTATGAGAAGTATCAAAAAGTCCCTCAGGGGAGTTAAAGTTCACTGCCATGAGGTCACCCCTTTCAAAAAACAATGGAAGAATAGAAATAACACTTAATAGCCTCTTGTGAACATAAGTTGCAACATGAGACTTATAGCTGTCAGTTGTTGGAGGAAAAAAACATTTATAGTTGCGAAAAACAGGAGGACAGTTCCTCCAGAGAGGAATATCCTGAAGAGCCACAATATGAGGAGAGCTTTCTGCCGAAGCAAAAAAAGTAAAAAGAGTTTGAAAAACATTACTGCTACCAAGAGAATTATGTGGAACAATGGAAAGATTAAAACAACCAGGATAATGGAATGATTGGGATGGTGAAGGACTCTGTGTTGGGGTTGGGCTTGTCGACATTTAAAGTTCCATGTTGTCGTTGGTTGGAGCAGGCTCGCTCTAGTCGGCACCGGTGCTAGCAGGGAAGAGGGTGCTGCCAGCACCAAATAGATTCCTGCGGGAAAGGGGAGCGGCGAGGGTAGGCTGGGCAGATGCACTGCGAACGAGTTTAACTGTCTCAGGCTGGGTAGATTCATTAGAGGGGGGAAACGGGGGCCATGTCGAGCCGGTGTGGCCGGTACGGTTGGGGGAGCAGTGGGACCTTGAGGGGTTGTCTGAAGAAGGCCCGCGCCGGGGGAGGGGGCATCGGGTATGTCCTGGTACCTGGGTGGATGGAGAGAGGAGAGAATTTCGGGACGGACAGGACAGGTGCCATCGAAAGAGGCATGCTGACAGCCACAGTTCACGCAGAGAGGGGGGGAGGCATTGCAACATCCTACCACAGACTTCTCAAAGCCTCCTTTCGGACAGCTCTGATTAGCAGACCTGTGGGCGGAACGGTGGTGGAGGAGAGTGCAGATTGGGCAGGCTTGTGCCTCTTCTTTGCACAGGGGAGCAGAGTGACCAAAAGCCAGCACTTCCTGCACTGCGTAGACTTGGAGGCTGAGTAGGCGGGAGCAACCGTGCGGGCACGGGAGAAAAGACGAATGGATTCGCCAAAACGGGAAACATGGAGTGGGTCAACAGCAACAACAACCGAAGTTGTGCGCTTCTCCGCCCTCTTTCCCGGATCAGACTGCAGGAACCTAGCCCCAAAGATGGGGACGTCAATAGAGTTGCCCATTGATTCAAGGAGTGCAGGAAACAAGTCAGCAGGCTCGTCTGGAAGAATAGAAAGCGGGAGGTTATGAATGGGGAGTTCGACACTTGTAGCTGCCTCCCTAAAGACCAGGTATGGATTATTTCCAACCGGGAAGCTCTGGCTGAGCTTCTTGGTCATAGCATCAAAAAACGGGGAGTAAGCAGAAGACAGGGTGTAGGGGTTGGCAGTAAGAGTAACAGCGCCATTGCGATTAACAGAGGCAGTAAGAGATAAGGGTAGGGAGCAGTTGGCCTCTTTAAGCACAGCGGCCATGATGGCTGGAAGGGTGGCAGTCATAATGAACGAATCGTTAAGAGGGGTAGGGGAAGTACCCGGGGCGAAGAAACGACGTTGAGCAGCTGGGAGCGGCGGGGGTCCTTTTGGGACACTAATCTTGCTTGACGCAGCGCCTTGTGCTGCACTGGCGTTGTTCTTGCCCTTTCCGCCCTTCCTGGTAACCTGTGCGCAGGTTTGTTCTTGGGGCTGCGGGGGATCGGGGACTGTATAGCCGGGGGGGGGGCACAATGAAAAAGTGAAGTGGCGGGGTACCTTTCGGAGTAGAGCTTGGCTTCCTCTGACTGAGGGTCACGAGAGGCAAAGCGGATAGCAGCTTGGGGTGAGTCGAGGTGGCGTTTAGCGTACGTATCCGGGTTACCATACCATTACCCCTCGAAGAGGACAGGAACATCTGGGGCTGTGACCGTACGAGATGAAAGGCGGGTAGAGAGTTTCTTCTTCTGCTGAGCTGCCTTGGTCTGGAGAGCAGGGGCGGGTGAAGGGGGGGATTGAGGCAGCGGGAGAGCCACCTGTCTGGCGCGCTGGGAGGACAGGGCGGCAACTCAAGAGAACAAATCAGTGAGGGACGCCTCAAGGTTGGATGTGGCTGGTGGTGAGGGGGTGGCTGAGCGCCGTGCCTAGGCGGAGGTGAGGTTCTCAAACCTGCGACGTTAGGAAAGTAACGGAGGCACCGAGGAAATTAACCCTGGGGACAAGTTGGGTGAGAAGAGGGTCTATGGCAAGCTGACTATCGGGGAAAGTAGCGGCGGAGGCGTTATAGACGGTGGGGAAAGAAACCGGGTCAAGGCGTGCAAGCCTGGCAGCATGCCCAAGAATGTTGGCGACATTGTCAGCCTCCCCAGAGAGAGAGGCATGGCGGGATTGGGACGACGTTGAGCGAGAGATGTCATCACCCCTACGGTCCTGTCGGGATGAGGTAGAGCGAGCAGGGCCTACAGCTGAGGCTGGGCTTGCACCTGTGGAAGCGAGGGGGGTATAGGACATCAGGGCGAGGCCAGCGGGCGAGGCCAGAGGACAGGGAGGAGGGGGAGAGAGCAACCAAAGGCAAACTACCAGTTTGACTTTCAAAAATCCTCTCAACAAAGGTGAAATATATATTTCACTTGAAAATGAAGCCCAAGTGAAAAGCCAAAATAGATGTGTTGTGACGAAATAAAGACGAAACCCTGAGGTTTATGTTGGCCGAATGCGGTAAGTAATTTAAGCGAGAGGTAAATAGAGGGCGTGGAGTGAGCTGTCTTTGTACTTTCTTTTTTTTTTTTTTTTTTTTTTGAATCATATGATTATTGTTTAAGGTACAAAATCTTGCATGCAGCTCCCGCTATGGCATAAAAAAACCTCCAGTAGCCCTGGGAAAAAGCCAACCCCCCAAGTCCCTCTGATGTGGAACCAACGGCACATCTCGCCCCCAACAAGAAACCCTTGACTAGCTAAGAAGATAGACAAAAGGAATCAAATCAAGAACAAGCAGGATGAGTGAGGAAAACCCATGGCACATTCATCCAGACAGAAGGAAAGCCAAAAAATCAAACAACGCAGCGACGACTTGTGAAGATTCCCGCACAATCAGCGCGAGGGTTGCCAGGCCTGCCTGAAGAGAAACCTGGGGGGGGGCTTGGCCACGAGGACCAAACCGGCTGTGTTGGCAAACCCCAAAAAGAAGAAGGAGATAGTGCAATACCAACGTCTCAGAGGCAAGCCCCCCATGGACCATGGTCTTTCTAGTCCAGAATGTAGAGAAGTAGTTGTGGATACCAGCCAGGTAGTTGTGGGTACCAGCCAAAACGGTGAAGAAGCGGTAGGGTGCCAGCCGATCCAACCGTGTGAGGAGGAGGAGAAAGAGGGGTAGACCCAACTCTGTGCTGTAGAAACTATCGGTAATCGCGTTCATCTCTTGACTAGGGAGCCACTTAAAGATAAAGAGAGTAGAGAAATCGACTGTGGCCTGTTGAAAGGTTTTCTCTTACTGCGAACCGTGTACCTGGCCGTCTGTAACATGGGCGGTGAGGAGAGTGTTGCCAACGGTGCTAATGCTCTAAGCGAAGCAGAACAAAAGCGGGGTAGGAAGAGGAAACATCATCAAAAGAAGACGAAATCAATCAACCCAGAGTAAAGAAAGCCCAAAGGGATGAACCTAAGGGAAGAAGCGAGTAGAGGAGGTATGTCTCCACCCCCTAGGACTAATCAATGACGGGGGTGCAGTTAGGAAAAGTGGTGATAATCTCGTGGTGTTGAAATTTCAATCGCCGGGTGTGTAGAGGAGAGGGAGGATGGCTGTCTTTGGACCTTTTTTTTTTTCTTTTTTTTTTTGAATCATATGATTATTGTTTAAGGTACAAAATCTTGCATGCAGCTCGCGCTATGGCATAAAAAAACCTCCAATAGCCCTGGGAAAAAGTCAACCCCCCAAGTCTCTCTGGTGTGGAACCAACAGCACATCTCGCCCCCAACAAGAAACCCTTGACTAGCTAAGAAGATAGACGAAAGGAATCAAGTCAAAAACAAGCCGGAAGAGTCAGGAAAACCCATGGCACATTCATCCAGACAAAAAGAAAACGCAAAAATCAAACAACACTGCGACCAGTTGAGAAAGTTCCCGCACAATCAGCGCGAGGGTTGCCAGGCCCGCCTAGAGAGAAACCTGGAGAGGCGCGCAACCACGAGGACCGAACCCGCTGTGTTGGCAAGCCCGAAAATTAAGAAGGAGATAGTGCAATACCATCCTGCCAGAGGCAAGCCGCGATGGACCGTGGTCTTTCTATTCCAGAATGTGAAGAACTAGTTGTGGATACCAGCCAGGTAGTTGTGGGTACCAGCCAAAAAGGTGAAGAAGCAGTAGGGTGCCAGCCGATCCGACCGTGAGGGGAAGAGGAGAAAGAGGGGTAGACCCAACTCTGTGCTGTAGAAACTATTGGTAATCGCGTTAGTGTCTTGACTGGGCAGCCTCTCAAGAAAAGGGAGAACAGGGAAATCGACCGTGGCCTGTTGAAATGCCTTCCCTTACTGCAAACCGTGTTCCAGGCCGTCTGTAACATGGGCGTTGAGAAGAGTCTTGCAGACCGTGCAACTGCCCTAAGCGAGCTAGAGCAAAAGCGGGGTAGGGAGAGGAAAGATCATCAAAGAAGATGAAATCAATCACCCAGAGTGAAGAAAGCCCAAAGGGATAAACCTAAGGGGAGGAGAGTGTAGAGGAGGTATGACTCCACCCCATAGAGCGGGCTCATGACGGGGGGTGGAGAAAAGAAAAGTGGTGATAATCTCGTGGTGTTGAGATTTCAATCGCCGGGTGTGTAGAGGAGACGGAGGATGGCTGTCTTTGTACGTTTTTTTTTTTATTTTTTATTTTTATTTTTTGAATCATATGATTATTGTTTTAGGGTACAAAATCCTGCATGCAGCTTACGCTATGGCATAAAAAAACCCCCAACTACCCCTGGGAAAAAGCCAACCCCCCAAGTCCCTCTGGTATGGAACCAACCGCACATCTCGCCCCCAACAAGAAATCCTTGACTAGCTAAGAAGATAGACGAAAGGAATCAAATCAAAGAACAAGCAGGAAGAGTAAGGAAAACCCATGGCACGATCATCCGAACAAAGGAAAAACAAAAAGCAAACAAAACGGAGACCACTTGAAAAATCCGCACACTCAGCGCGGGAGGGGGCAGGCTCGGCATGATCGATGTCCTGGGGAGGCTCGGATGCCATCTGTTTTGCCAATACCCCGAAAAAGAAGAAAGAGGTAGTGCAATACCATCTTCCCAGAGGCAAACCGTGAGGGACCGTGCTCACGGTCCGAATGGTGAAGAAGTAGTTGTGGATACCAGCCAGGTAGTTGTGCGTACCAGCCAAGAAGGTGAAGAAGCAGTAGGGTGCCAGCCGATCCAACCGTGTGAGGAGGAGGAGAAAGAGGGGTAGACCCAACTCTGTGCCGTAGAAACTATCGGAAAACGCGTTCGTGTCTTGACTAGGCAGCCTCTTAAAGAGAAAGAGAGTAGAGAAATTGACCGTGGCCTGTTGAAGTGTTTTCTCTTACTGCAAACCGTGTACCCGGCCGTCTGTAACATGGGCG
>Ga0307509_10000441_pt1 | contig 69800 bp, 91 predicted proteins | sample 10_EM_MG_FD_202245 | JGI IMG/M metagenome (GOLD analysis project Ga0307509, IMG submission 202245) | Populus trichocarpa ectomycorrhiza microbial communities from riparian zone in the Pacific Northwest, United States - 10_EM | ecosystem: Host-associated > Plants > Roots > Unclassified | place...
CCTGGCAATCTGAGTCAAGAGAGGTGAGGCGAGTGCTCCAAGGCGGTAGGGGGATGAGTGGCTTACCTTCTTGTTGAAGACGCGGTTTCGCTCGTTGATGTACGTGATGTCACCTTCGTCTTCGTTTGCCCTCTTTCTCGAGAACTTGCGCTTCTTATCCACACTGTGGACAGTTAGCTCTGAGTGCGCGTAAAGTATGAGAGGACCCACTCCTGATTGATCTTAGACACCACCTTGTCGATGGCTTCCTCCGAAGGTTTGTTGTCACCGTATATGAGAGTGTTGGCATTTCGGTACAAGTTTTCTGCGGCCAACCGCTGCTCCTGGCTTGTTGGAACAACTGCGGATGAGCCTTCGCCAGTCTTGGTTAGTGTCCCGGCTGCAAGACCGAGCGCGGTTTCTTTCTGGCGGTTATACGCTTCTAGATCCAGCTTCAGGTGGTCAAGGTCCTTCTTGTATTTCCTCCTGACGGCATCCGAGTCGTCTGTTGGGGAGGATAACGTGAGCCAACGCGAGAATTGTCGAGACGAGCAATAGACGCACTATGGAACTCGAAATCCGCTCTTCGAGCTTTCCTAGCCTGTTTCTTCTCCCACTCATCGTTCTCCTCTACCGTCCACTCCCAATTCTTTTGTCTCTCGACATCTTCCCCGCGGTCTTCCGCGTCTGCTTTTTGACGCATGATCTCTGCAAGCTTCCGTTGGCGGTCCAACCGTGCCGCATCCCTCACTGATACCTTGGCTTTCGTACTTTCTTCTATAAGAGATGCTCTGTTCGCTTGAGCGGAGGAACGCTGGAGTCTGGATGTGAGCTACGCCGGACGTCACAGAGTAGTGGTTTTGGCGCACCATCCGTGAGCGCAACTGAGCGAGTTTCTGTTGCCTCTGTCCCAGAGTCAACTTTGAACCACCGGCGTCCGTTCGTTCAACACCTTCATTCTCAGAAGTAGGTTCAGAGATGTCGGCTTCAGGGTCGGTTTTCGCCATCGTGGACAGTGTGGAAGAGAGGACGGATGTGGGTCACGTGGCCGACTCGCCGATCACCTGCGCTTCGCCCTTCCCCGTTACTCTCATGTTCGAAGATGTGGACGACATAGTTATTCCAGGTTTCACTGGCGTAGAGTTGCGCGCAGAAGACTTTCCGGCGAAATTGCCCCATCCGCAGCCCAGGCGTTCACTCACCCCCCGTATCACCGTTCACCAATACACCTCTGGCTCGCGGCATGGCTCGAGGTCCAGCCCGTCAGATGTTGGACGCCGAGCCGCGGAGATGGCGACAGCTACTTCTGGATGGCGTGCCATAAACCCCCCAGTCTTCGAGTGTATGCCCCCCAATGCATTCTCGATCCGCCCACCAACGCTGACCAACTCAATTCAGTAGTCTGCAGGGACGACCGTTCCTTTATCTACACGCCACCGGCCCCCGTTCTCTTGTCAGGCGCCTCCCTGATATGCGAAAAAGAGTGGGGAGAGCCCCCTTCACCCGATGAGGTATTCTCCGCCGCGGACCTAGACGAGTTCATCGGCACGGATTTTTCTTGCCTCCGCATCTCCGTTCTGCCGAATTGCTTCCCCGGATTTCAGTCGGCCTCCCAATACGACCCGTACGCTGAAGTCCAGGTTTCCAGAGTACAACCTATGCCGCATATTCTGCCCGCCCTGCTTGGATTTGTCACACCGGGGGCCGAGGGCGCGGTATCTGTTGGTCCGAGCGTGATTCCAGGCTTCGCTCCTGGGATGTCTCTAATGAGCCCTGGTGCCGAAATTCATGGAGAACACCACCCTAAGCCAGCTACAGGCTCTCGATTCGAAAGGGATCACCTCACGAGTAGCTCCTCCGATGCTGACCTCTATGGTTCCCCGCCCCATAACTTGAGTCCACCCCGAGGTTCAGACCACCTCAAGTCTCCCCTTGTGAACACCCATCATGACCTGCAGTCGATAAGGAAATTTGACACGTCCATACTCCTGTATGTTATCCCTGAGGTACGTCCGCACTCTACGATCTACGTGCGGTGACTCGGGCCTGACAACCGTTTAGCCTCATTTCCATCCCGCGCCTTCCGCGGACCTTTCAGTCGCTCGTCGATCACGCATTCCACCTTTTAGTAAAAGCATTCCCATTCCAATCTACCCGAGTACCGATACAAGCGTCGAGATTTACCTACGAACTCCTCACGGTCGAGGCTCATGGATCATCCCAGTGCGTGGGGTACTCCCGTGGGATGGGTGCACAAGGGCACGGATTCTCCAGCCAAACCCCACCTCCGATGCATACCCGCCGAAGGAGTCTTTCGAGGGGTATACCGACCTTGTTTGGACTCATGCTTCACTCGTCGCGTTCTGGGATTTCTTGAGCGAGTTGGTCGAGGTGAAGACGTTTGAAAACACGGCCATATCGTTTCATGCGGACACTTCATTCAATGACGATGGACCGGCGTACAACGACTCCGCGGAGCACGAGCCGACGCCGCCGGACGCCTTCCTTTTCGATACGGAGCCTTCTGACCCGCGGGTATCTCTATTACTGGTGGACCACATCAAAATCTATTGCGACGCGGAGTTCACGATGAATGTCCGCACCGTACTCGCATCTTGGAAATATGAATGGGACGAGAAGAATGCAGCTGAGGATGCGTTTGATTTCGACCTCTCAGGGTCTCAGGCGTCGGAGGTGGCATTGTATGGGAAGGAGTCGCAACAGTTTCAAGTCCGTAAGATCCAGCTACTGCACAGCGCTAGGATACCGTTTCTTGATCACAGGAATAATGGCCTGTTAGTTTGTTGATTCGAGTTGAACCCGGGTTACCACCATGATGTGGAGTGTTCAGGATCCAAATCCTTCATCAAATTGTAATAAGACCGAAACGCTTGGAGGACGCCTCCAGCCATCGAATGCTGGTCTAACCGTAATGTCGGAAATCACAGCCAAGGAAAGAGTACCCCTTACTGTAACTCGAGCCCCTCGAGATTAGCACCCATCTAGAACCCCAAAACATGTGGAAGTATTTCGAGCGCCCGGCAGGAAATCCCAAGTACTGGGCGGTTTCGGTCTCGGCTGGTGGAGTCCATCATACCTTGATTAATTCTGGCATCTATCGATGACCCGACCCTGGCGGTGACGGGCCGCCCAGGTTTCTTTGATGGCTCACAGCGATCCACAGCCCGGAAGCGTCTCTTGCCTCAAGGCCACGCCCGGTCTCAACGGTACAGCAGGAGAAAACGAGGTCCCTCACTGAATCGATCCCGTTCATGAGAACGGAAGGCGCGGCCATTCCCACGCGATACCTATGACCATCACTACCTATTCGTTGACCAAACCGTCAAAACTGGGTGTCAAATGTTCGCCCTGAAGGTCCATCGGAGGAGTACAGCCTAGATCATCTGTCGAATACAACGATCATCTTTGGTAGAGCGTACAGGGAGATCCATCGTTTCAGCGCGACTGAAACGCATCAGGGGCGAAGCTCCCAACCACTTCACCCTGAGCACGGTGTGTCTCCTGAACATATAAAAGGCCAGGGGTTTTGGCCCATATCTCTCCAGCAACAACGTCTTCACTCTTCTACAAAAACGACCAACACTCTTCTTCTTTAACGACCTCCTCATCTAAACCATCACCAATAATGTCTTCTGAAACCCCCGCCATCCTCATCGACAACCCCAAGGGCGAGAACGAGTCCTGGGAGGAGTGGGGTGAGAAGCTCGCCGAAAAGTACAAGACCCCCGCTGCCACTCCCAACCTCCCCCTTGTCCCCGGTCAGGACAAGCTTCGTACGTCCTCCCCAATCCTATCGTCCTCTCTCGTCAATTCTGACAATTCGATTTCTCCTTACAGCCGAGACCTGGAGTGAATACGGAACTCAGTGGAAGGATTACTACAACACCAAGGTCGCTGGCAAGCCCATCGACTCTCCCAATGGTCCTACCCTCCCTCCTCTCCCCACCACCGAGGCCACCGGTGCTGAATGGGGTGCCTGGGGCAAGGCTGTCGGCGAGGCCTGGGTCACCTTCGCCGCCTCGAAGGGTGTCGACTTGGCTAAGGTCACCGAAGGCTTGAAGTACCCCGTGGAGCCTACCGACGGCAACTGGGCTGCCTACGCCGGCCAGTGGAGCGCATACGGAGACCAGGTTGCGGCGAGGTTCAAGGCCGCTTTGGATGCCAAGAACGCCTAAGCTTGCTAACCTTTATGCGGGAATAAATTATCCAGCCGTATTTATCAAAGTTTAAACAGTAACGACCCTTGGCAAATGTAAACAAATGCGTTTGTGGTATCTTTTACATCTCGTGCGGGATCCTGGGAGTTGCATCATCCAAGATAAGATAACGATACACGATCGAGAGAATACATCCGAAGCAAACCGACTATCAGCAGGAACCACACCATCACCCGCCCTCCACTCGTCTTATTGTGCGACGATCCCTCTCACCGACGACCTTTATAAGACCCTCGCGCTCGAGAGCCTTGATGACCTCCCCGAACTCTGCCGTGTTGATCCTGATGCTGCTCTGCCCTTCCAGCTGTTTGAGCACCTCCATCCACCTGATCCCCCGATTTCCAGCTGCATCGAGAATATTGAGCACTTCCTTGCCCATGTCTCCCCTAAGTTTCCTCTCCTGTTGGCCGACACCGCTATCTAACAGGCCCATGTCGATCTTTCCTGTCTTCGGGTCCGTCGCTGAGGTCCTGATCGCGTCCCGCATGAGGCGGTATGCCTCCTTGACGTCATCAAATTCGACGAACGAAGAAAATCGCATGCGAGCGTGAGCTTCGGAAAGGCGGATCATACTCTCCAGTTGTCGGGTCGTAGCCGTGATCCGCTTCTCGTTGGATCGGGTATCTTCACCCGCATTCCTCAGTTCGACATAAGAGCGAACGAGCTCCTTGGACGCCTCTTCTGTAATCGCAGGATGGATTTTCGAACGCGCAAAGTTGATGTAGGCGGACAGTTCATCTATGGGCTATAGGGGAGTGGTCAGGACCATCTATCGTGCGAGTGGTCTTCTCATCACCAGTAAATCTTGGCCGGCCGTCTCGGGAGCATCTTCCAGGTACAAACCAACCAAATGTTGCGCAAGCTTCCGGTCGAGCATCTCGTCAACTTGGTCGAGTACCAAATACAAGAGATCGAAACGGGAGATCAACGTGGGTGGGAGGTCGATGTTTTTGGTGATGGTCGAGTCTACATCGTATTTGGAACCCACAGGATTCGCCGCGGCCAGAATTGACGTCCGTGCGTTGAGAGTCGTGATAATCCCGGCCTTGGCGATTGAAACGGTTTGTTGTTCCTGATGGAGCCCCGATCAGAGTTGGAATACCTCCGCTTTCGCGTACGCACCATCACTTCGTGTAACACACTTCGCGTTGCGTCTGACATCTTGTCGAACTCGTCAATACAACAAACGCCACCATCGCTCAGGACAAGGGCGCCGCTGCGATTGAGTGGTCAGCGCTCATCGTCGCCGAGTGGGACCAAGCAACTAACCTCTCGAGCACCAACTGTTTTGAATCCGGGTCACGGGTGACGTAGGCAGTCAAACCAACCGCAGATGATCCCTTCCCGGAGGTATAAACTCCTCGGGGGGCAATCTTGTGTACATACTGGGGAGTGGACAACAAGTCAACGCCTTGGCCGGAAGCGTTTCATTTGGACTCACCTTGAGTATTTGGGATTTACTGGTACCAGGGTCTCCAACCAGGAGGACGTTGATGTCTCCCCGATACCTAGGTCCTCCGCCCCCGCCCCCGCGAGAAATACTCTTGTTCGTGCCACCAAACAGCTGCAGGAGAATGCCCTTCTTAACGTTGTCCATACCCCAGATCGAAGGGGCAAGCGACTGCGCCAGGAGTTCATATATATCAGGTCGGGTGCTGAGCTCCTTGAGTTTGGATTCCATCACGGCTCTCCTCGTCCTGCGACCTTCTCTTCTGGCTTCCTCGTCTTCCTCCTCCTCAGCTCCCCCGACGCCACCAACGCCAGGGATACGATCGCTAGCCGCAGACCGTGTGGACTTATCGAATGCCAGTGTACCGTTGGTACCCATCTTAACGTGGACAACGTCGAGGAATGTTTTGAAGAGATTCTTGATCGTTCTGGTCTTAGGGTTCACCCGAACCGGAACGCTCCTGAAGATACCGGTAATGATGAGCCTGTCTCCAGGCTTGGCCACATCTACGAGCTCGTCGTACACGCTCAACGAGACGGTATGAGGCGTCTGGCCGTCAGGGACTGCGTCCGGGGTTTCTTGAAGGCGGATCACCTGCCTGTCTGCAAACTCGCAGCGATTGTGCACGAGAACCATGGTACCCACGGATGCGCAAACGTCCCGTGGGCAGCGGCTGGGCTCATCGATCTTTCCTCGATCGATTTCGACCTGCACGGTATGCTGACAAGTCGAGCAGCGGAAGAAGGCGACTTTCATGTCAGGTATGACGGGCGTAGCACGGATAACCAAACCCTTGATACAAACAAGTTTGTCGGTGTCTAGCGATCGGAATGTAAGTGGTGGCGGGAAAAAAAGTTAAGTACACCCACCAGTCGGATTTAGTTCTCTCATGTTCACGGATTCTATGCCAAAGGGCCTGATCTTGTAGACTTTCGTCATAATCTCTGCGATATCCTCTTCGCCATCTGTGCCGGTCATCCCACCGAACCCGTTACTTTGGTCTTGTTCCGCGAGCTCTAACATGAGGTCCTTAAGGACTTGATCCATAGCGGGGATGACCTCCTGTGGGTACTTGGACAGCTGGGTGTAAAGCTTCTTGGAGGGCGGGTACGCGAGGAGGTTGACCATATCCAGATTCAAGTTGGCCTCACCCGTCTGACGCATCCTCCGCAGGTACTGTTCGTACAGCACAACCTCGCCCTCTTGCGGGGAACCCAAGACCCTGTTTTTACCTTGTTCCCGATCGTGGTTGACCCGGTACTTGATCTTGAAACCTCTCAGGAACTCGCGGAACGATTTCATGGTTTCGCCCAAGTTGACGGTAGTACCCCAGATCGCTCGAATTTCGTCCGGTTCATCTTCGGATGGTGCTGCGGGAGCAGAAAACATCGGTCCAGAGGAAACGGGTGGCCGGTCCGGGAGGTCCGAGTTCATGTCATCGCTGAAGAGATCACCTCTGCTTGTTGTGGGAGGGTTACGAGCACCGCGCCTGGAGGGGGTCAGACTGAAGGTTGAGTGAATGTCCCCTCGCCTGTTCTTCGGTGTCTTTGATGGGCTCCTGCGGTGGAGGTCAGTTCAAGCCATCGAATGTCCATGGGGTGACGTACGATGGGAAATCCATGGGATCCGACGAGGGGGCGTCTGAATCGTACAGTCGCCGGGCTGCCCTCGGGGTCTTCTTTGCAGATGAGCTTGGAATGTTCATCGGAGACGAACTTCCCACTAGCGCTGTGATCAGCCCCTGCATATCGTGACTGTCCGACCACAATACCTTCGAAAAGAGGAGTCCGTGGGGCGGACTTTGGCGTGGACATCCCCAGCGCGCGCCTAGCCGTGATCCCAGGGGTACTGGGCACCCCACCCTTTCTAGGTGTCCCTCTGGTGGTAGAAGGGGTCCCAGGGTCAAATAGAGGTTGTCTCGGCGGAGCGTTTGGCATCGTCTGCTCAGCCGGTTCGTGCTCGTGCATGTCATCATCTGAGTCTGGAAGGTTCATTGGGGAAGACATGGTTCCTCAGCACTCCTGCGGTTGGCGGTGATCACGATGATGAGGATATGAATGAGAGAACGCGTCCGTCACACTTTCGTCACGCGTCTTGCAAGCCACAACCTCGTCACGACATCAAGCCCGAGATCCGGGGCGGGAGGATGGATCGTGGTCTACCTAAATACTATCGTACATTTCCATGATTATATCAAAGTAGGATACCGCGATGGGTCAGGGGTAGCGGCGGGGGATCCAGCCTCAAGGCTGCTTCATCGCCTCGAGCTCCTTTTCAGTGACAACATATCCATCCGTCTCCTTCGCGACCTCTTCGCCCAAGGCCAAGATACGCGGTTCACCGAGACCGATCAAGGTGACACAAACGCCACGACCGAAGAAAGGGTATGATCCAATCCGAACGCCCTCATTCTTTACCCTCTCCTGAAGGGAGGTCAAGAAAGGAGCGATGGATGATTCCACAAGACTGGACGGAGTGTCAGCGCAAGGAGACAGGTGAGACATGGCTCCATACTTGGTGAAAATCTGATATCTAAACGGCCTCTCGTGGGGGGGTGGAAGAGGAAGCAGAGGTGCCAATTCCTGTAGCATCTTCCTGAAGAGCATGGGAACGCCAGGGAGTACGCAAAGTTTTCCCTCGAGCCGAACCACAGGCTATTCAGTTCGGTGAGAACAAACGGTTGGTAAGTTGTGAAGAGGTGCTCACAATCCAGATATCTGGGGAAGCGAAAAGAATTTCAGCTTTGTTGGGGAATAAAGCCATTCGATGTTGGGCGGATATTTGTTCCTTGTTCTGGAGTGAAACCCAGGCACGGGTCTTGTTGGTTTCGGTCATTCTGTAGAGAGTTTCCTCGTGGTATTCCACCTCCTGTCCGAATGCCTTTGCCAAAGATTCGTAGGTGATGTCTTTGATTGGGAACGTTGGTGGTCAGTGAACGTTATGCTGACTGCCAATGACGCACCATCGTGAGTGGGCCCAATACCACCGGAGGTGATCACGAAGTCGTACTTCTGGACCATACGGCGGGCAGCCCCAATGCTGAACTCGTAGTAACGGTCAGCCGCGGATAAGCGGCGATGAGGGTGACATCATACATTTCCCCTTCGTCGTCGGGTATGACTTCGACTCGTTTTCTGGGTACGTGCGTCAATGTATGCTGTCCTTAACCTGGAGGGACGTGCGTTACAGGTCAATTCCTTGCTGGAAACAGAAGGTGGCAAAGTATTGGGTATTCTTGTCCAGCACCTTTCCGTTGAGAATCTCGTCACTGTTCGGATCGTTCAGCCATCCTCCTGGAGGTCGGGACTGCGATGGGACACACCCAATGATCAGAGCAGCAGCGGTCCTGATGTACTTCCCTTCTCCGAGCGGGTTCTTGGGCACCGGGGTGATTGGGAAGGTGAGCTCGGTGAGGCGTGGGACGGTGGTAACAGCGACCATTGTCTTGAAGCTGGCAGAGGAAATGGCGGCCGGATGAGAGGAGATGTTTCTGCGTCCATGGGTCGAGTTCAAAAGGGGAGTTGGGATCCTCAAGATGACCCCTCCGTCCAAGAGTCGCTTCATCCAAAAGCCCGGTGGATCATTCTCCTCCGACCCGATCACCCGTCTTGTCCGTTAACCGCGACACAGTGCCCGACCCATCGCGTCCTCCCCGCTACCAACGGAACGGATGGCATCTGATCAACGTCTGGATGATCTTTCGCAGGTTGGTCATCTTCACTTTCTTCTATCGCCGCTGATTATCCCCCCAGGCCACCGTTTACATCCCCCACTCCAATCCAGGCACGCACCTCCAGAGTAGTCTCTCGACAGCTTTACTGAGGATTTTCCATAGATGGAGGAGAGGCAGGGTTGAGTTACTCCCCATGTCTGGATAGGGATCTCCCTGGCGGCTATGAACTCCGGTTTGGGTTGTACAGGCAGGCGTGGATCAAATGCCTCGCAAGAATACAGGTACTGGGCACTGCGGTGGATGCCTGCGAGTGTGTACGATTGAACCACCTCTTAGGAAATTTCGCATGCGATCCACTCTCCACTTGCTTCGGATATAGTCGCACAGATTCGCGAAGCATACACAAACGTCCTCCCGGGTCTGCCGTATACTGAACTTCCAGTGTTTGCTGTCTCAGGTAAGCTTTCCGTTCAAACTTTTGGCCCCCCGGCCCGGACCCGAAACGCCAATTTGGTGTTCTGTTCCCGTTCGTCTATTTCGTGTTGATCCACTTGCACAGGTCAGAGTGGTGACAGCCCTGTTCTACAGAACGTGGTGGCCCAGCTGGAGAACGAGAACGCGGAGGACGATGTCACCCCTGCGAGAGTGGCTCATCTCCATCCGGCCGAGTGCCCAAGCGTCGTGCTCGTGATGAGATATATGATCCAAGGATTTGTTTCCACCTCCCCGGAAGGTTTGAGTTCATCGAGGGGTTCGCGAAGGACTGGCGCTTACGTAGTTGGTCGCATTAGGGAGTGCGAAGCGAAAGGCAACCACGTCGTTGGCGGCATATGACATCGAACTGCTCAACGCTTGGTACAGATACAATGTTACAGAACAAGGTAGGCTACATGTGCCAAAGTCCCCACTTGCCACTCATATCGATGTGTAGAGGACCTGCAACTCGTTGTTCTGATGCACGACTTCGAACAATTTGAGCCCAAGGTGGTTCAGGATCTGTTCCGTATCTGCAGGCATGTGGGCCCACCATCTCCCGTCCTACACTATGACAACAGAACCCAGCCTGCACATTCCACAACTTCCGCTTATCTTCGTATTGGCCCTCTCCTCTCCCCCGGAGCCATCGTACCTGCACAGTGCATACCCAAGGACAACGATGGCCTTTCTAAGGGTCTACAAGATCACGGTCACTTCGCAAGTGGAAGTTGTCGAACAACTCCTTTCCAAGGTATGTCCGGTTCCCCAAATCTTCCAACTAAAACTGATGGGTGAAGACGTTTTTCGACCCAGCGTTTGACCCCGGGATAATGCTTGGGCCGGTTGCCCTCGACTGTTTGCACGACCACTTCACCCGGCACAACAGGTCACTGGATGCGGTGACGACCATCCTCCAGGTAATTTTTCCACCTGACCGGGGATGGCAGTCGGATTGACCTTTTGGAAGCTGGCATACATGAAGCACATCGATGAACCCCTCACCCTCTTCTTATTTGACAATAACCTGGGCTGCCAAAACGAGGAGACTGCCCTGCGGAAGCTCGTCACGCCCGAATCTTTCCCATTCCTCGAATACCTGTTCACACGGGTGCTGGGCTCCCAAACCAACCAGCAACAGAGTCGGTGGAAAAGCGACCGAAGCGACCTCTCCTCGTTGTTCGGTGTTATAGCGGACTGCCGGGTGGGGTTCCACGAACAGTGTCGGCGATTTAGAATCGGCTTTGGCTTGCTCCTGCGCGTTCGGAGGTTTGTCCTCGACCTGGGTTACAAGAGCGTAGAATCGGAGGAGGATGGAAAGTCGATATTGGATGTGATGAGCAGGGGCCTGAGAGGAAGACTCACAAGGGATTGGAAATATCTCGGGTTGGTGATCAAGTAGGCCGAGCAAGGTTCCCGTTCTTGGCGACTCCTGGGGATTAATCTTAACACTAGGAAGCTTGATCCAGACCAGCTCTCTGGACTGCTCGACACTCTCGAATGGTTTTTTGCAGATTTACCGGACGGTGTTTTTGAAGAGGAAGAAAAGGACAGAAAATGGGTCGAACGCAAACGAGCCGCCCTGGCTGGCCTGGGCCAGTCGGACGGCAGCCGAGACGGACAGACACTGAAAACGCTTGCATCCGAGGTGGGGGAATGGTTTGTGGAATATTCTACGTGAGCCGGAGATGATCCCTATATCCGCCAAGAGTTGCTTAGCATCTCATCGTGTTGTCAAGGGAGAGGCTCACGTGTCGGTTGGACGAAGCTCGATTGTGGGATATATGGTATACCGGGTCGACCCCGTTTCCGTCTGAGGTGAGTACACGTTGGCAGTCATGTTCATGCTTCGTGGGGCCTCGCCCGTTGTTGGCCGTTTGCATGGGGGGCGCCTTCTCGAGACGAGCTGACTTGGGCACCTGCGCAGCTCATCAATCCCGCGCCAAGAGCACACATCATATCGGCATTGTTACATCCAGAGTCTTATGCCATTCGGAGCGAGTCAGATGACGTGGATGCTGAAGTGCCAGCGGTGTGGGAACTGCCGGACACAAGCATCTTGTTCAGGGGATACCTGGAGGCGGGTAAGATGATCAACGTGTTCGACTGGTACCAAAGTTTCGCCGCAGTTCTCGAGACCCGGCGACAAATGGGGCTCGGGACCGATCAAATGCAAGCGAGTGATCCCCCCGATGCCGCGCCCGACCGCCCACCGAGCGATCACGACGGGGTCACGCAGGGGGACGGAGAGGAGGTTGAGGACGAGAAATGGGGAATGGGGGTTCAGGCGAGGTTCATTCGGGGCGTTCACGAGTTGGATTTTATGGGATTTTTGAAGCACACTGGACGGAAGCCGGACCATGTCGCTCGAACCGTGTTTGACGTAAGCGAATAACCGAGAATATTTTTGGGATTTGACAGGTTCCTGGTTTGGTTTGAGGAAATATAAAAAGGAACATCACCGCTCGTCGACCCTTTCCCTTGTCGTTCTCCGTCTCTCATCTTTGTCTCTTTTCTGCCAGCTGTTTTTACAGTCTCTACCCACTCTCTCTCTCTCTCACTCTCGTTACTTGCCTCTACGATGCGTGCTGCCACTCTCTTCTTGGCCTTGGCCGCCGTCTTGCCCTCGGCTTTTGCCACCGTCTTCGTGAGTTTTTATTTATTTTCGCTTTCTTGGTGCCAGCGAGTTGCTGACCCCGAACAAACGTAGACCACCTCCCCCGTTGCCACCACCTCTTGGCCGGCCGGCCAGGAACAGACTATTCAGTGGATCGAAGATCCCAACAACCCCACCCCTTCCCTGAAGGACTTTGGTCCCTCCAAGATCTCCATTTACGTCGGAAACTCTCAGCAACAGACCTCCCTCCAGCTGATCTCCCCCTCCACTGATGTATCCACCATCAACCTGCTCAAGTTCACCCCCGACGCTTCCATCGGACCCAACTCTAAGGAATAGTACGTGTCGCGACACTGCCATAATTTCTGATGAGGATGCGGTCTGACGCGACCTTCCCACAATTCAGCTTCATCAGGTTTGAGTCGCTCGCCTTCAAGGACCCCAAGCAGCCCCAGTTCCCCGCTCTGGCCTTCTCCGCCAAGTTCGAGTTGACTGGAATGAATGGAAAGTTCACTCCCGAGGTTCAACAGCAGATCGACGGCGCCAGCTCTCTCCCAATTGGGCCTACCTCGAGCGTTTCCCGCCCACCTTCTAGCTCTACTCCGTCGTCCTCGACTCCTCCCAAGACCTCCACTTCCACGTCTTCTCGTCCTTCCAGCACCTCTGGGGGCGCTCAGGGTAACACTGGCGGCGCCCTTGGCATTGCTGCCGGCAAGTTATTGACCGGTGTTGTCGCGGCCGTCGTCGGGTTGGCCATGTTCCTGTAGACGAACCAGATCGTGGAGGGATCCCGCGTACACGCACACACACGCCTTCTATTTTTTCACATGTCGAATTCTTGATTTGTCCCATCGGTATACCTAATAGACCTCCTTACGGGTTGGAACTAAACGTTTCCACATTTCGAGCTCGGGTCTTCGAGCGAATTTAACGTCAAATTCGAGCACGGAATGAAATTTTGTTGACGACTGTCGCTTGGTGATGGTGGTATCAAAGCGGAAGCGAACAACGTCAGCCAACTTCATGTGAAGTGTGGGTGAGGAGCGTGATTTGTGTGTGCGTGTGTAAATCATTGTCATTTGTGAGACACAAGGGCCGTGGGTGCGCAAAGATTAGCTGACAACACTCTCCATAAAGAGGTATCGCGAAAAGGGGAGTACGAGGGATTAGTGTTACACTGGGAGGAACGAAATTCGACCGGAGGCGAACGGGAACGAGGATAAATATGATAAATATGGGGGTATAAACTTCCACAACGGAAGTCATCACAGTTCAAAGATAGCGAAAAAAAGTACAGAGGCTGCGGTGATGGTGATTTTCGAGTACTGAGGGAGAACGCTGAGGGCAGAATTTTGATTGGATGGTACGCTTGTGGGAGGAGATGATGGGCTGGAGGATGGCGTGTTTGAGAATGAGGTCGCGGTTGGAGAGGAGATCCGTGAGGTCGACATCCCTGATGGTGTCGACGTCGAGGAAGAAGGAGGTGTCAGTAGGCTTGAGGGGACCGGGATGTGAGAAGTTAATGACGGGACGGGAGAGCAGAACGAGCCGGACATGTCGTCAATCCTAGATGGCAAAACGAGGTCAGACGACGAAGAGAGAAGAGGAACCCGGACGCACGTGAAGAAGGAAGAGTATTGGTGATACGGGCCGCCGCTCACGGGGTTGATGGAGGTGAAGTTTACATAGCTGGTGGGTGAGACAGATCGTCAGTATGAGTAAAGGGGGCAGGTGGGAAGCACAGACTATCGATCAGAGTTGGGACCGGCGTTAGGAGAGGGCTGAATCTGTGAATTAGCCTCGCTGATCAGCAGGTCAAATGGAAACAAACGGACGGTGAACGTGAACGAGCGTGTTGCGGATACGTCGACTGGGTCTATCTGTTGGATCAACCTCTGCAATTCACTGGGTCAGCGGGTGATTCCGGGAGACGCCGACTTGAACCCACCTTCTCTCCATTGTACAGAGCGAGATAGCAGAGTTTGATTAGGCCCAGAAGTGGAGCCTCGCCGTCGTCCAACCAGGATATCGTGCATGGTTGGTTGCCGTGACAGACCAGGTGCTGGCCGTTGGGAGGTTCGAGGACCTTGGAACAACTGAGCTCGGAGTGTGGTTACCGGGAAGCAGGGGGACGTACGTATAGGTTCGCGCACACGTTAGCAACATAAAGGAACGTAGAGAGGATGATGATGGTGAACATAGACATAATAGAAACGAATGTTATGGGTGGGTCTCTCTTGCTTGGAGGTGGAGAGTTGAACGCTTTGTTGCCTTATTGGGAAGCTGCTGCCGGAGTATAAAGCACGGATCAAATCCCATCTCGGACTCTCACCCTCACCCCCAATGTCCAGCCACATCCCACACGAGCTCGTCGACCAGATCATCGACCACCTCTCCAATGACCCCAAGTCTCTCAATGCCTGTGCCCTCACCGCCAGGAGCTGGGTCTCTTCCGCCCGCTACCACCGCTTCCACTCCATCCGATTCCATTCCGCGAAGAAGATCGACTCCTTCCACCAACTCTCTCAAGACGCACCCGGCATTCTGCCTTACTATCAGGAAGCTATCATATGCGACAACTCTGGATATGTCCCTATATCCATTCTCGAAGCAGCCGCTGATGCTTGCTTGACCCTCCCCAACCTCGAGCGTATCAAATTCAACAACAGAATCTACGCTTCTACTCCCAGAGTCGTGACAATTCTCTCCCCCATTGTCACCAAGATAACCACTCTCAATCTCTCTGGCACCCTCCTCGCTTCTTCTAACGATTTCTGGCCACTCATCTGTTCCTTCCCCAACCTCAACACCGTTCAAGCCTGCGGTGTCACCTTTGACTCCATGGAGGAGACTTTTTTGCCAATCAATGCTTACGAACCCCCCATTACGACCCTTGCCGTCTCCACCTCTCGACAGGGCTTCATCATCGACCATCTCATCAACTCCCCTTTCCCTCTCCGTTCCCTCAGAAACCTCGAGATTCTCTACATCGACCCCAACCAAACTACGTTGGTTCCTCTCGCTGAGTCAGTTCAGGGGACTGTCAAACAATTGCGATTCAGCGCCGTATCAATTCATCGTGCGGACGACCAAAGTGGGTCTCTCCCTTCATCCATCATTAATTTCGGTTGGCGTCTAACCCAACCTGCCTGCCCTTCTGGTTCGATAGGAATGCCGGACTTCGTCGACAAGCTGACCAACCTGGAGACCTTGATCATGGATAAAATTTACGTTCTCCGTCCGGGCGATGGTCCCATGGAATCCCTTTTGTGGATCCCCCCGGTGCTCAGAAGTGTCACCGCTCCCATCAGGAGGCTTTGCATCGAGCTAATGATCAAAAACCTCGATCATATCGACTCCATGGACTGGTCGCAGGTCGACCATATTTTGGCCAATCAGGAGTCTCTCCGATGGCTAGCTGAGGTCTGCGTCACCGTCATGTCAACCTCTGCGATTCGTGGAACCATCAACACTGAGGCTCTCAAGGCTTCTATCGCTCAGAGGTTACCCGTGACCTCTCAGCGTGGCATCCTTCGTTGCACTGTTGGGAGATCGTAGGAGGGCGTCATCACTGGGTGCCGACCACGTCGGACATTGGCGGTGTTGCGCGCGTTGGTAATCACGAGGTAGGAGTAATAATTCATCGTTTGTATTCTGCCTCTCATCTTTTCGGTGGCCATTTGTGTTTGTGAATGCTCCCGTGCTTGTATTCTGATGACCCTTTACTCCTTTTTGCATACCGTTTCTTCTCCCGAGTGCGATGGCTCTCCCTCGCCCGCACCCGTACGCTCGTCTCAATGTAAAATACGCGGCATTTCTCAAGGTGAACAATTCACTCGCGCCTCATCCGGGCCGCCCCATGATTAGCGATCTGTCTGACCGCGGTTTCCTGGGAGGGAACACCCCGTCGTGGTGTGCAGAGCTTGATTAATTGTTCCCCATCACGCGCTGATTCAGAACCACCCTTCAAAGGCGGAGGGCAAATGGCACCTCGGGACGGCCAGAAAATACTCCGCGCTCGGATCGTGAATTAATAAGGTGCCACCGGCGCATCCTTAACCCACCAGTGGGACCCTTAGTCTTGATCCCACAGAGTATAGTATAGCTTCTGTGGCACACGACATTGTGTGATCATTCTCGGAGCCCCCACCGCAGAGAATCTGGGGTGCTGTCATTGCCATCCCACCATATGCGCGATTCACTACTATGGGTTGACTGTCGGGTTCTTGGACTCGGACCGTGGGCCGCTGGTCTCATGTTCTCGTGGATGGTTCGAAAGTGGGGATATGGCTACATGTGGGGTGGAGTACAGGCCGCATATAGCTGTTGTCGGGCGCAATACAGATGGGTCTAGGTTACAACGAAAGTGTTTCAATGTGTCCTTTGGGTGTCGTGTTTGAATGCAACGCCGCAAGGCACGATATATGGTCCGGCTTGAATGAAATGGGATGCGAATGATGATGTGTGGGTGGGGCTGGGGAAACGGAAAGAACTCCGACGCTCAACGTCGACTGTTTGGATATTCGGCTTGAACTGCAAAGGCCAACTCGGCGAACTCTTTGTCCAGTTTCTTCTGCTGCGCCTCCCACCGCTTGTCTTCCGCTCTGACCTTGTCTCGGTAATTCCTCAACGTATACTCACTTCCTTCCTCTCCCATCCCCATCCCAGCTCCGGCGCCAGAATTGCCTCCCATCCCCTGCTCTCCAGTCCCAATCACAGCTTCCTCATCCTCCCCATACATATCTCTCTGCCTCCTCATAAACCTCCGCTTCCTCTTCTTCCGCTCCAAACCCCTCTCCCTCTCTTCCCTCTCTCTCCGCAGGAACTCCCCATAATCTCCAGGTCCAAAGTTCCGCAGCCCGCGGCCTTTCAGGTTATTTCTCCTCGGACCAAAGACGATCCGTTGCGCGAACACGACGATGAGAACGAACAGGGAGAGTGTGGCGAGAGCACCGATGAGGATGGCGATTGCGATCGGGACTGGGAACTGATCAATCCATGGTGTAGGTCCGTACCCCGTGATCCGGTCTACGGTGGGGGCAGGTGGAAGGGAGATTGAAGGAAAGTGGGAGTCGTGTTCTCGTATTATTTCGCAAGCGACGTATCTGATAATCGTTCGTCAGCGTGGCTAGCTCGAAGCCTGGAATGGGGGAAATAGGGGTAGTGACGTTCATCGTCCACTGCGAGTGAAAATGGTGGCCGACGTACGATGAGAATGGTATGGATGAGAAAAGAACGGAGAGGTATAGCCTTCGCATTGCAAAGTGCGACGTGGTTGTTGGGAGAAAGATAACTGAAGGGAGAGAAAGAAGGCAGTAGTGATGACGTCGATCTGAGCCCCATTTTAGCTTTCCGTTGGTTCCGTAAAGTCAGGGGATCGATCGGATCGGCAACCCGCACGAGAATGGATTTCGGGCACGGGTAACCGTCGTTTTACTCTGACCAACAACATAACGGCGTCAACTTCAGACCGGATAGGGTCAAGTTGGAGGGGTGGAGCGGGTCATGGATATGGGGTGAAATTAGATTTGATGTGTTGTACTGTACAAAATTGTCTAGGTCGGACGACCGGTTCAGCGGCGGTACACGGTCGGGCGAGAAGCATGGGAGGCGCACGTGAATGATATCTGAGTGTCCCTAAGAACTACTCCACCTTCTGTTTCGCCCGCCTCGCCTTCCGCCAAGCAATCAACTCCCTCACGACAGGGGCTATCAGCGGCAACGAAACGGGCGCAAACAACGGGGCGTATATCGCGTACGTGTGCTCAGGGGGGAAGTACAGCAGCGCCAGCATCCCAGGGTTGAAGAAAGCCCGTGATGACAACGTCAAAGCCCGGGCTGAATGCTCCAGCGCAGATTCTCCCGAATCGGATGATTTGTAGGCCAGCTCGAGAGAGTCCAGCGCGTCTTCGATATCTCCTTTGACGTCCTCTTTCACGGGCATGTTCTCGATCTGGTCGACCAGTTTAACGATGCTGCGGAGTGTTTCCGTGGTCGATACCATGTTCTCCAGCGACCTCTGGCGAAGCAGGGAGTCCATCTGCCATTTTGAAAGGGGTGTACCGTCGAGGGACACGACTCCTTTCGGGAGCTCTGGGGCCCCAAGGAGGGAGAACAGTTGCAGCCTGAATGCGGCAAAGGTGTTCTCCAGGTGATCAGAGGTCATGTGGAGATGGGAACTCATGTCTGAGAGGAAGTTGTGGACGACAATCCCGCCCCACTGTGGCAAGATGAATGCGTTGGACTTCATGGGGTTTCCCCCGGGGTCCAGAAGGTATAGTGGTCGGTGGGGAATGGATGGGACGAAAAGGACAAAGTGAAGGACCGGATCGTTCGAAGCACTCGAGGCTGTCGGGCCGATTAGTTTAAAGTGCCACGCACAAATAATTCGATGCTCACAGAGAGACCACTCAGCAGAGTTCACGAATACAGTAAGATCCTCGTGAGTGAGGCCGTGTGCACTGTTGTTTGAGTGGGTGATGTGGGTCGGGTCAAACGCGAGTGGGGCGTGGAACTGGACTTGACTTTCAATCGTAAAGTTGTGGAGAAGTTGCAACGATTGTAATGTGGGGATCAAGTAACCTGAGGCGTTCGGTAAACGTGGGCTCTTTATCGCACTGGTTTGGACTCACGGGAGAGCGCGCCACTCAGATCCCACCCTGTGGCAGATCCCCCAAGCGCTGCGTTCTCGTTTAAAAGTGAGAATGCAAGCCGGTAACGTGGGGAGTATTTGGCAATCCTTTGTTGGTTGGCCGCAGTGTGTCGGGGCGTCAACAGACCGATAAGCAAGTTTGCTAGTTTCGAGGGTGAAGCTGAAGGTGGGTGAGACTGAGTTATTTTATCCAAAGGGTTTGCACAGACATCCATCACCAGCAAGGACCAGATTGCGCCCCTGCACTTTCGAATATTGAGAACTGGCGTCGAACTTGACCACGTATGCATCCGCGCCTGTATTACTTGTCTGTTGAGGCTTTGGGGATGCGTGATACGTAACGGGGAACTCACGCGGAATTGGATGTGGATGCACATGCACGTCAAGCCATGCCCTAACCTCTGGACTCAGGCGAGCATTTATCAGGCTCTGGAGCTTCGAAGACAAGACCTTGGTGTCGACGCCGGAGGAGGAATCGAGAACGATGTCGACGGGGAAACGCAAGTCCTTCCGGGAGAGACCTTCGACACGTGAAGTTGGCAACGACAACCGTTGGATGCTCGTCGTCGTCCACCACAACGGCAACGCAAGGATGATCACGGCCCAGTACGCGACGAGAATGGACCACCTGACTTTCCAGGATTGAAAGAAAACCCGTTCACCGTCTGCATCCTCAGACATCGAGCCTGAGTCTCGTTGGTGGCGATACCGAAAAAGGAAACCGGTGTTGGCGGAGATTGAAATCTGTGGCTGGCCAGTGGCTGAAGGACCTTGACTCTCCATCTGCTATTTTATTAGCCTCTTGTCCTCCACCACTGTCTGGCCGCTTGGTTATCTACGTTTACGTCTCCAGGGGATACACGACTTCCTGACCTACCTACGTTTTCCTCCTCATTTATTCCCGCCTCCGAGGAGAACACCCCATTCCCCCCGTATCATCCACCCGTTGGCATTTCTTTCTGTCTTCATGGCGAGCAGAACAGACACCCATAGAGCGTATCAGGATACGTATCCAGACGTGAGAATATTTTTGTTGTCCAAGGGTTGCGACGAGGCTCACCAAATTAACTTCAGCACACCTTCCCTCCACCTCGTCCACCACCGCGAGCTTACGACCAATACATCCCTACTCGCCAGACCTTGTCGTTTCGAGACGACCAAAGTTTTCGAGCGAGCTCGTGGCGTCCCGATGAAAGACCACTTCCATACAATACCCGAACACCCTCGCCCCCACAATACGAACCTCCAAGGCTGGCAGAAGACTCGTGGAACCGTGCCGGACCCAGCTCGTCCTCTTGGACTGATCGCAGACCTTCAGAACCATGGGGAAATGGACGAATGCGCGATTCAGTTGTGGACAGATTTTTTGAACCGTCAGATGCATGGAAACAGAACCATCACGATACTCGCAATCGGCCAGACGAGTAAGTTAGACATGGGTTTCGTGGTTTATCCCTTTTTCGCGCACTTGGACTTACACCACCGTGAAACTTAGATACCCTCCGCCTAATTGGGATAGATATCTGCCTCCAAGAGACACGAGGGATTATGAATCCCCCTTGTCAAGGTCTCATTATTCTCCTCCATCCGGTGATCGGTACCGTCCAACGATGGATCAGTATGATTCCCGTGACATGTTCTCTCATTCTCGAGCGGATTCATATCGGCCGACTTATGATGCTGACGGATCCTGGGTAAACGCCCCCCCTCAGCGCGTCACACGTGCACGTTCACCAGGCTTCGCTGGCCGCCCTCTGCCGTCCGACGACAGACACTATTCTCCCCCGGGGATGCCCTCGTCTTCGACCCACTATCGCCCGCGTCCTCAGCGGATGAGGCATAATAGGATTGTGCAACGTATCTCTTCGACCCAAATGCGGGGGAGCCCGTCGAAGAATGACCTATCTCCGACCGGCTCGAGGTATCCACCAGACTTCCGGAGCACTCCGGACTCCGCACAAAACCGGAACTTAATGGCGATTGCTCCGAGCTTTGGGCGGAAAAGATCGACCTCACCATTCCGGAAGGAAGACGAATCGCCTTCCAAAAGACATCGCTCTCTTTCCCCTGACCGGCTCTCGAGTCTCGCTTCGTCTAGAAGGTCGTCTCCATGTCCAGTGCTAATGAAGGACCCACCGGCCCCAACTCCGCCCATGGATCATCGATCGACACGTGCTTCCCCCGAAGGAGTGGATCAGAATACTGGTATGGTGATTTGCTCCTCCATTCTTATCACACAATGAACTCCCTCGTAGATGCGGAAGAGATTCCGGGAATCGGATCCGCCAACGCCGCAGTGGCTGAGGAACACCCAGCAGACAACGAGATGCCTTCTTTCGAGGAGTATCCACCCATGCCTACGGTTGGGCCCCAGACCCAGCCTTCGACTGCACACCCTCCAGAACGCGCGCCACGTAGCCCCACGCCACCTACTACTGGTGCCAGCCAGGAGCCTCCCGCTATCAAGTTCACATCACCTAACACTGGTTCCGCGCCTGACGCGGTTGAGCCGCCCACTGCGGGGTCATCGGAAATGGACATAGATGCTAGAAGGTCTACGGTTCCGAACTCGAAACCCGGAGAACCCACTATGCCTAGTGAACAGCCGTTGCCAGGGCTGTCCAGGGTACCTGAACCACCAGTGGAGGAGCCTCCTCGTGTTACTCCATCTGTAACTCCGCCAAGGCATCCTTTGGAGATGTGGATGGATGTCGACGAGACTGCTCTACTTGCGGCAGAACAGGGGCACTCATCTCCACTCGAGAAAACCACCCTGCGTGATGCTTTGATTCACGTGGTTGCGAGTAGGGCCGTTCACGACTACCACCGTCGGGATGAGAGGGTGGCACCCATACTGCTTTCGAATCTTTCCGTTGCAGATCCTCCACCGAATGGCGACAGACCCGCTACTACTCCCATGCAGGAACTCATGGAGCCCTCCCGAGCAGAACGGCGTGAGAAGTGGCGCCAGGAGCTTCCCTCTGCCCTGCTTTTCGTAGGGAAACGCAGAGAGGTCGTCGATGAGAAAGTCTCAAGATTGAAGGCCGAATATCTGGAGTTGGAAAGCAAGTGGCTGGAGCATTGTGCGAAACTGGACGAGGAGGCTAAAGCGAACGTCCCGGAAGATACTGTAACAACCTCTGGGAGGACAACTAGAAGGTCTGCTGCCACTCTCGGAGACGCTGTTCGATCAGATCTGGAGATGGAACAGATCATCGCGAGTCTCGGAAACGAGGACCTCACGGATGCAAACCATCTTGCGATGCGGAACGCTGCCACCCTCCCGGACATGATCTCTGTCACGCGCGGGCACGTAGATTTTGTCTACGATAACACTAACAATCTTGTGCTGGACGCCCCCGAGTTTTACAGGCAGGGTTCAGGTATTGAGGATTGGACGGAGTGGGAAAAGCAAGTTTTCCTCAAGGCGTACGCTGCTCATCCAAAACAGTTTGGTATCATTGCCGAGTCGTTACCCCACAAGACGGCCTCCCAATGTGTCCTATTCTACTACCTCCACAAGAAGAAACACATCGACTTTCGTAAGGTCATTCAGCACTACGCTCCAAAAACACGGAAGGGTGGTAGGAGAACGGACAAGCAGAGAGGGAACGCATTGTTGGCGGATATCATGCGACACGACGCCGAAGTCTCTCACGATCGCGGGAGCGGTACCCCAGAGGCTCCCAAGAAGCGGCGACCGGGGCGGCCTCCAAACCCACGTCGCAGTACTCAGGTTGCCGAGACTCCGAACACGACTCCTACCCCGGTTGCTACCCCGGATCCAGAGCCCGTACAACGCTCCCGGGCTGGGCGTCGCGTCAGCGCTCGTGCCCCTGTCATAGAGGATGATGCGACTGAGGAAGAGGTATGCTTGCACATTTTGTCACGCCAAAAACCTTCTCAATTTGTCTACAGCCGGATGAACCGAGGCCAGCGAAAAAGCGGCGGGGGCGCAAACCGAAGAATCCCACATCGGATGCCGCAGCCCAACCTCAATCCCAGGCTGAGGCCGGTGGGACGGGAACCGGACGTCGAAAGGTTGCCCAGCAGGTGAACTGGTTGGAGGAGGATCAACGTGAGCCACAGTCCAGCGAGCTTTTGTAGTCGTTGCTGAGGTTATTTAAGGGCTATTCATCGAGCTTGTCGCGCAACACGGTGATAACTTCAAGCGAATCGCATCATCTATGCCCAATAAAGTACGGCATGATGTTGTTTCGTAATCTCGGTTTGGCCTAATGTTTGTCCCTTTTCTCTTACTCTGAAGACAACGTCACAAGTCAGCTCGTTTTACAAGGCCAACGCAGACAAGTATGACCTTGCGAAGGTTGTCGCCTCGGCCCCCCAACGTACTCCCACACCGAGGGAGTCCACAAGTGGCCGGTCGTCGGTGGTGCCATCTACTCGCGCCCCAACCCCTCCTTCGCCTGGTTCGACATCCAAGCCACCTTCAGCCAAGAAGCGGGGAAATCGTGACCGAGAGGCGAACGGTGGCCAAATGATTCTCCCCAACTATCGGGGATCCATGGGCACTCCGCCCTCCATGTCGACCAGCCAACGACCTGGTTTCCCCATCGAGCCCCCAGTGACCTTGCCACCCATTGGTTCTCTTTTGCCTCCGATGACGCACCCGCCGCCTCCCGGATTTCGTGATGATTACATGATGTCCAGCATCATCCCCCCTCCGCCTGTCCACATTCCAAGCGGGTTCATGGGCGCGTTCCCATCGGCCCACCACGAAACATATTATAATCCCATCGCAACTCCCATCCCATACGGACATCCTGCCCACCCTGGTGCGCCGCCGGTGATCATGATACCGGAGCATACTGGTGATCCCCCCGTGGTGCACGCTGGAGCAAACCCTGCACAAGGGGAGTCTTTCATGGTCAGAGATTACCAACATTCGAGAGCACAGCAACCATCTGTCGGGGTCATTCCCGGGTTGGTCGACATTCCGAGCTATGACCCCCAGTACCACCAACCTGTCATCCGCGTACAACAACAGGATCCGAGGCACGAGCAGCAAGCATCCCAGTTCACGACGACTCGTGTCCTTTTGCAGACCAAGGCTTATAACGTCAAGTAACGGATCCGAATCTTACAGGGTTTATCTCATGCGCATATACGGTGGAAAGGACGATACCCGATGTAATCATATACCCGGCAGACAATGTTGACATTAAGGTACAAACATGCAAATCGTGTTGTAATATTGCACAGCGGATTCATCTACGGCCTTCCACCATGATGATGTGGTATCCGAAGTTGGTCTTGACCAAGGGAGAGATTACGGGTTTGTCGACGGATGATGGCTGTAATGCAAATGCCGCATCTTGGAACGCACCCTGTTCACAACTTGAGATGATGACCTGAGAACGCCTGATGAGCAACTCTTACCACCATACTTCCCCGTACCATCCACCCAAGACTGCCGCCAGCTGTATCCACGAATCAGATGAGTCGAGTTGGTAACTGGGGGAGCGGATACCTTTGGCCTTGTCTTCTGAGTACTCTTGAGCAACCTTGTCAAACCTCTGGCCTTCCTGTCATCCGGAGCCTACTCAGTTGTGGATGTGGGTTGTGGATGACGGCGCGAACCTGAATCTTGGTCAGCGCCTCGGTCACCTTTGAGTGTTTCTGAGAGAGATCGTCAGGAGTGACGAGGGTTATCTCCTGAGATGAGGCCCCACCTCGCAGAGGATGTGTCGAACGTTTATCGAGGTTGCGGCCTTGAGTTTCCCTCCGCCCTACATCGCATCCATCGAACTGAGATCAACACAAACCGAGACACGACGGCGTACGTACCTTCGAATCGTCGTCATCCTTCCGGGCGTTCGATTTCTTCCCAGAATCCTTCTTGTCGGCTTGCTTCTTGTCCGTCGTCTTTTTAGCCATCGGACAAACGGGATTGGGGAGATTGGACGGCTCGCGTCGACACGTGACGCGCGACCTTCGCACGGGCCCACAAATTTCACTTTCAGGAAACGGGCAAGAGCCCGATCGCACTGCAAACAACCCTCCTCCCCCATCCTTCCGTCCGGACAATCCGCCACCCGTTGAGCTGATTGCCAACCATGGCCGATAAGATCACCCGTATCGCTATTGTAGACGCAAATCGGTGCAAACCGAAGCGATGTGCTCAAGAATGCAAAAAGGTTAGCCTGCACTCTTGACACTTTGGGATCGACGTGCGTTTATCGAGAGGGTATCTAGTCTTGCCCCGTCGTGAAAATGGGTTCGTATCTACTCCCAAAATTTGCTGTCCCTGGGCGGACGGATGACCCACGACGGATTTGATTAGGCAAATTGTGTATTGAGGTCAAACCGACCGACAAGATCGCCTTCATCTCCGAGTTCCTGTGCATAGGTTGTGGTATCTGCGTCAAGAAGTGAGTTTTGCCCCTCTATTCAACTTTTTATCCGTTAATCCTTGTTACAGGTGCCCGTTCGAGGCTATTGCGATCATCAACCTGCCAACCAACTTGGAATCCCAAGTCACGCACCGTTATACCGCCAACGCTTTCAAACTACATCGACTCCCTACCCCGCGACCTGGTCAAGTGCTTGGTCTCGTGGGGACTAACGGTATCGGAAAGAGCACAGCTCTGAAGATTCTGGCCGGAAAACTCAAGCCTAATCTTGGACGATACGACGTAGGTGACATAAATCCCTGAGGGGTATCCACATACTGAAGTGCGGTTCCCCACGTCAAGGATCCACCAGATTGGCAAGAAATTCTCAAGTATTTCCGTGGATCGGAGCTCCAGAATTACTTCACCAAGGTTCTGGAGGACAACCTCAAGGCCTTGATCAAACCGCAGTACGTAGATCACATACCGAGGATGATCAAGGTCGCCACTACTGTCGAAAAGATGCTGGACAACAAGGTGGAGCTAGACAACAAGGAACTGATGTGCAAGGAACTGGAGCTTACTGAAGTTCTCCAACGCGACATCACCCAACTTTCTGGTGGAGAGCTTCAGCGGTTTGCGATCGCTATGAGTTGTGTTCAGCGTGCCGACGTGTGCGTGGGACTGTAACTGGTGTGTCCACTAGCTGACGACCTCATAGGTATATGTTCGATGAGCCGTCGAGTTACCTGGACGTGAAGCAGCGGCTAAAGGCGGCTGAGGTCATTCGATCCCTCCTGAGCCCGGCCAACTATGTCATCGCCGTCGAACATGATCTCTCCGTTCTTGATTATCTCTCAGATTTTGTGTGCTGCTTGTACGGCAAACCTTCGATGTATGGTGTCGTGACGATGCCTTACTCGGTGAGAGAAGGTAACGCTTCATTTTCTCTCGCTACTTGGGCTGTTATTCAGCGTTCGCCCTTGCAGGCATCAACATCTTCTTGGATGGTTTCGTTCCAACCGAGAACCTGCGGTTCCGAGAGGAGTCACTATCGTTCAAGATGGTGGAAACCGCTGATGAGATATTGATTTCAAAATCTCAACAGTACAAGTACCCCGCAATGACCAAGACCCTTGGGAGCTTCAAGCTGACAGTGTCGCCGGGTAGCTTTACTGATTCGGAAATTGTCGTCATGCTGGGAGAAAACGGAACTGGAAAGACAACGTTCATCCGTCTCCTGGCTGGAGATACCCCAGATGTCGAGACGGATAGGCAGACGTTCTCGGTTTCACTCAAACCGCAGACCATCTCACCGAAGTTCCCGGGTACCGTTAGGATGTTGTTGATCAAACGGATCAAGGCTGCTTTCATGCACCCGCAATTCCAGACGGATGTCTTGAAGCCGATGAGCCTGGAGCATATCATGGACCAAGAGGTCAAGACCCTGTCAGGTGGAGAGCTGCAACGTGTTGCCATCGTGCTGGCGTTGGGTATGACCGATGTCAACATCTACCTTCTGGACGAGCCATCCTCGTAAGTGACATACGCTTCGTATGGGGTGGCGGTCCATCTGACGGGATCACCATTCAGTTTCTTGGATTCAGAACAACGTATTATTGCCAGCAAGGTCATCAAGAGGTATGCAAAGGCGAATAACCCCACAGTTACCCCGATAATTCACCTTTTTGTGTTGCCCAGATTCATCCTCCACGCTAAGAAGACAGCGTTTGTCATCGAACACGACTTCATCATGGCCACGTACCTGGCCGACCGTGTCATTGTGTTCGAGGGTCGACCGGCTGTGTCCGCTACCGCTACCCCGTGAGTGTGAAGCAATAGTTCTGGGGTCTATCGCATGTTGATAACGAGGCCAGGCCGCAGTCCCTGTTAACGGGAATGAACAAGTTCTTGGCATCCCTTGAGATCACGTTCCGGCGGGACCCTACCAACTACCGACCCAGGGTCAACAAACTGAACAGCGTGAAGGACAAGGAGCAGAAAGGTCGGTGTCCACGTTTTCAGCTGTCGGGAGTGATGTTCTGACCCTTCTGGCCAAGTTTCTGGAAAGTACTTCTTCTTAGAAGAGTAGTCGCGTCCATCCGCATCCCCTCGCTGGCACAATATATTTATCCACTCGATGTAGCCTGTAGCTGTAATGTCCGTCTGTAATCGATTTGAGGGCGGGATGAAAAGGTCCGCGATTGGCGCGACCTGGGGGAGCGATGCGAGCAACACGCCAAAGGTCTCGATCGTGAATTCTCTCAGGTCACAATGAAACGGTCCCAACCTTCGACCACACCACCGGCATCAAGCTCACCCGCCCACAAGAAAGTCAAAATGTCCCCGAATCCGTTCGAAGTTCTGGCCGACGGTATCGATGACGGCTGGACGAAGGTGGAAAAGAGGAAGGCAAAGAAGACGAAAAAGGTGGGAGCAAAAATTGACGTGTGTTTCTTGTTTATGTCTCTCCTCCTGCCCGTCGTAAGCTGACAGACAGACACCCGTGGTCGAAAAGGCTCATCCTGCCAGGTTCATGTACAACAGTTCGGAGATCATCAAGCGTACTCATGCGGTCGGCATCAATGTACGCGTCTCGACCCACCCGCCTTCAGCTCACGAGACCACGATGGCTCACCCATTCGATAGGATATACGTGACCTAGTTCTACACCTTGTCGCTGATGCGCCTCCACCCAGTTGGGTGAGAATCGAGGTGAGCACCTTGATCTTGTTTCAACTGGACTTGCCCTGGAATGAAACTTTGAACCTAGAATCCACGATCAATCCAGAAGGTCGTCGTCCTTCTTACGGTGGGGATTACTGGAAAATCAATCTCGTTGCCTCCTGCCTCGACGTCCGCCATGGATAACCCCAACGTTCCAGTGGAAATCCCGTTCCCTTCGCCTCCGGGTACCTTGATACCTTTCATCCCGTCCAAGTTCAGCCATGCATGTCCAACTCGTGCACCTGGTGAGACGACCAAAATGTTCTCAGCCCTCTCTGCGTTCTTCCAAGTCCCTGTGACCGGGGAAGAGAGGAAACGAAGGCAGCAGGAGAGGGTGAATTGTAGGTGTTTCATTCCCTTGCTTCACGGGAATTACTGCAGTAGCTAAAGTGCACCTCGCGTAGCAGAACAATCCCAAGAGAAGTCGGCACTTCGTTATCTCCTCACACTGGAACAGATGATCGAACATGACTACCCCATCCCGTCCTACATGGCCGATATTTTCCAAGCACCCGAAGATTGGGTAGAGATACCCTTGATAGAGGAGGGGGGGTTCCCCGATATCTATGGTATCGACTGCGAGATGGTGGGTTTTGACACAAAGTCCGCTCGTTCCTTGGTTGACAAGATTTTCCAGTGCCTGACGGAAGACGGAAAATCGCTCGCCAGAGTCTGCCTCATAAACTATATCTCTGGAAAGGTTGTCTACGATCAACTCATACAGCCGGAGAAACCAATCACAGACTACCTCACACGGTGGTCCGGGATAACTGAAGAATCGATGGCTACGGCGACAACCACGTTCGCGGAAGTTCGGGCCAAAATGCGCGAGACCCTTTCCGCAAAACCGACCCCTGTTCTCGCTGGTCATTCTCTGGAATCTGACTTGCGCGTTCTAAAGATGTCTCACCCTCGGTGTATCGATACCGCTGTGATATATCACCACCCTCGTGGGCGTCCTCTGAAACCTGGTCTTGCGTGGCTGACCAAGAAGTGGTGTCATCGAGAGATCCAGAATCGTGGGGAGGGTGGGCATGATCCCGAGGAAGACGCTAGGGCGTGTCTGGAGCTCCTGAAAAAGAAGGTTGAGAACGGGCCGGGGTACGGGGAGTTCAAGACCGACCAGGAGTCGATTTTTGAGAGGATCGCGAGAAGCACGCGCAGTGGGGGAGTGAAGACTGCGGTGGTTGACCACGGTACTCCCGGCAACTGGCACGGGGCGAAAGCGACTGCATCTGTGGCCTGCAAAACAGACGAAGACGTTGTGAACGGGGTTATCGAAATGCTCCCTAACAACCAATTTATCTTTGGAAGGTTACTGGAACTTTCGGATGCCTGCGGATGTACGTCTCACAGTGTTAACCCTTTCGTGGCTAACCTATGCTTACACACAATACAGGGATAACAGGTAAAGCACAGAGCGATGCTATCGTGACTGAATTCGTCGACTCTGGTGCCGAGATAACGACCGACCCAGCAAAAGAAGCTGCTGCTGCTGCCGACCTCAACCCGAGGTTATTCCGCATCTACGACGCCTTACCACCGCGAACGGCCTTCATCGTGCTCTCTGGACATTCTGACCCTAGGAAGATGGCGAGGCTGAACAGCCGGAAGGCCGCGTTCGAGATTGGGTTGCGGATGGGAATGCCTCCCACCTCTGGTCCCACCACGTGGACTACGCAGGACGGACGTGATTTGGAGAGTGAGGTTGAACTGGCGAAGAGGGGCTTTTTGTTCTTATGCATTAAAGATGCCTAGTAGATTGCACGCTTCTTTCTTCGCGTTGCTGTGGGGGGTTGCCTGGTGCTGTGGCTGGACATCTAATCGCTTGCCGGCGATGAATCGACGAAGGTCGGAAGCATTTTAGCGAGAGTTAGATCAGCGATTTCCGTCACTCGAAGCGCCAGCTGTGCTTGGACCTGGGGGGAGTGAATGGGCGAGAGATCCGGCCAGCCGTATCCAGATCCTTGGATACGCCAGACAATAAGGTTCTGCTGGACGTGTGCTGGGAGAGGGTGATCTCCATTTCACTCAGACAATAGTCTCCGGTGCCAATTGTCGGCTGGAAATGTATCAAAGGCGGGCACGACGTCTTCGCGCGTCCTTGCGGCCTCAGCTGATTCGGTATCGACGGCTATATCACCGTCTCTGGCAGCCAAGTGTTAGGCGCCCACACCCTCTTTCCCTGATGTCCACTCGGCACTAGCCTCTGAACCTTGAACCTTATATCAAACATACAGTTCGTAGTACTCCGGGGTCATGGTTGCTCTCTCAAACATCTTACCCCTCGTCTCCCTCGGCTCCTGCTGCTTCCTCCTCCTCGTCCTGTTCGGATATCACTGCTGGAGGCGAACCTCCCACCAACAACCGGATGGCGTGTTAGACAACCCAGACTACGAGGTCGAAGAGATACCAGGCACAACTGATTTCGTGATGGTCGGCAGGAGGGGGCATAGGAAGAAGAAGGTCAAGAAGCCAAAGTTGTGGGATATTTGGGTTCCAAACATTGGCAGACGTGCTCCGCATGAGAGGAAAATGAGCTCGGGAAGCTCGTTTAGTGACCTCTCGTTAGGTGAAGAGGTTGGACACTGGGCCGAACTCAAGGTACGCATCTCCGGTCCAATCGCCTCCTCAGGGTACGGCGAGTTGATTTCCGCGTGTTTAGCCCATATCTGTCACATATGTCAAAAACGAAAATAAGACCCAGGCACCACCTATTCCCACACCTATCACAAACCCGTGGGTAGGTCAGTCTTATGGGCACAGAACGGTGGTGGTGGACAGGGACGCACTCATGAGGGGACCATCGAACGCGTCACAATCCTCGCTCTCGCACCTCCCTTCTCGAGATATCCCACCGGGCCCTATCCCAGGACCCCCATCGGCCGAGAACCTGGTCGGGGAGATCACGTCCAGCACGTCCAGGCCCGACAAACGCGAGAGCATGGGTGGATATGATAAATCTGCAATCGAAGCGGTCCAGGTGTCCGTCTTTATCTCCATGCCGCAACGACCGACCCCCGTCAGGAGTCACACCCCCGAGTCCGCCGGCCCATTAGAATTGGGCATCGTCCATATCCCTCTGGGACACTCTGCGCCCAGATGGGCAGCCAGGCAAAGCATCCGCCCCCCACCCCCATGACCCTGTGTTTCCCGCAATCTCCTTGGTCCGCTACCTATTTTCCTAGAGGGTTAATGTCTTTCTCGAAGGTACTTGATGCATCCTCCACGTTGCGCCCCACGTTGACGTTTTTCATGTAGCTTCTACTCCGCCCGGCCTGCGGCTACTGTATCTCTTGACTTTCTTAATGTGTAGTTTTAGCTTGTTTGCCTGCTGTCGTGCTCTTGTTTTCCTTCCTATTTGGACACTTTCTGCTCACTACGTCGCATGTATGTTTATGAAGTACGATCTTATCGATTTGATTTTCCTCTCTCGTGACGTATACAAGTACAAGCCCAAAACCTTATCGCCCCGCCGTTTGCTGTGCCTCCTTGATCCTAAAGTCCCAGTATCTTGGCGAGGCGGGCAGATCAGTCGGCTGAACCTTAGATTAGAGTTCACACAAAGTAACTCACCGCTTCCTAATCGTGTCAAATTCATCCCCCAGTTGTTTGAACAGCTGTGGCAATGGGGGCGGCGATGAGATCGATCAACAGGACCGCGGGAGGTCGCACCTCTGTAGCCTCCGGAATTCTACCTTGGCTCTCTCGGATGTCCGCGAGGAACTCCACCGCCGGGACTGCGGGGAGTTGTGCGCCCTGACTTGGCGGTGGGTTATCCAGGTCGACAACAGAGCCGAGACTCTCCTCCGACTTGGTGTACGGGAGGACAAATTCCTCCATCGACTCGTAGGGCGTCTTCGTCCGATCGAGGATACCTCTCACGTAATTCCACGGGGAGAGGTTGTTCGGAGCAAGGGATATCTTCCCCTTAGTGTACCTGGCATCGGTTTTTCAGTCGGGAAACTGGTATGTCGGATGAGGAGCACGAACAGAATCTCGCGCCGGATGACTTCCTCCCGGTTTTCGTCTCCCTGCCTGACTCCAGAATCAAACACGACAAAGAATCGGTGATGCCAAGCGGAGTTATTCCTGACATCCTCATCTATCAACCTCTCTATGAAAGGGATCTCCACCGCCCAGAGCTCGTCTCGGTTAAAGTTAGAAAGGATCCACTGACGATAAGACCAGGTGTGATAGTTCTTAGAATCTTCCTCGAACACCTTCTCCATAAATTTCAGTTCCTTGAGAAGCAGGTCGACGGTTTTGGGAGCAGGGTCTTTGGAACAGATGTACGTCAGGAGAAGGCGGCGATGGTGCCAGACTTGGTAATTCTTCATGTAGGTCGTCGCAATCTCGTCCATGAGTAACAACTCAAGATCAAGGGGCGAGTTTATGGCAATAAGGGTCTTGTATCGGTACTGCCTGCTCAGTGGTTAGATTCGGTCACTTTCCAGCAACGAAGTGACCGTATTCACCATGCAGAATAGTGTGCCGGGTTGAGCCTGATTATATCTTCCGTCAATTCTAAGACCCTGTTGCTCATTTCCCCCTTCTTGACTACCCCGCGGAAATAGTCGGTGAAATCCTTATCTGCGCGGTGGCATCTAGCCTCAATTGGACACTCCGATGTGCATAGAACGGGCCGTACACTCATCGGTGTAGAATATTGGTGCCAGAGGGCTCAGCGACTCGTGTTGTGGTAGCGGCGTGATATCTTGCCACTCTGGACGTTGAGAGTACAGTAGAACACCGCCCGGGAAGGACATGGTGGTCTTGTTGGGAGGAGAGTGAGACAATAGCAGGCTTCAATCCAGACCAATCCAGAACATGGGTACAGCGGCGGTCGCCGAGGCACGTGAGAGTGAGTGACCTCCATTTTCTCTCCGGCCGTGAGATCAGGTTCCGGTGCGAGGCCGTCGGACTCCCTTCCAAACCCCCATCTCCCTTGCCGAGGCGGCGAGCGTCATTCCTTTGCACGCATCTCACATAGAAGCGGGATGGCGACCATCGAGCGACCGAGGGAAGTCAGCCAGTCACCAGATCCTCTACTCACCACTGCGATTCCCACACCTTTCCCGCGAGAACTCCTCCAGTCAGCGCCCACCCAGCAGGAGGACGTTGTAACACCTGCGACCGCACAAGCGATATCTACTATCGACTCGACAGTCGAGCAACCTACTCAAGACATACAACATGAACCCACCAGGGAGGATACGGTGAGTGGTTAGCTCGTCTTGCAATTCGATTTTCCTGAGGCTTATGTGCGTTAGCAAGATATCGTTCCATCTATCTACAACATCCAGAACTCGTGTCTTATGATTCTCGATGACCTTCTCTCTTCACAATTCTTCCCCGGGGTTGTGATACCCCAAATCCACGATGCCACTTCGAGCCAGTCCTCCGCCTCACTTCTCTACACGCTGATATCCAAACTGCGGCAACTCGATTCAGGAGAGTCCATGGTCGAAATTGCACCCGCACACAACGATGCGGCATTGTCGCGGGAACTACAGGGCCGCGTTGGCCGCCTGTTTGAATCAAATGATGAATCGTCCTCCGTTGATGCTCAACTCGCCAGGACATTGGTGTCCCTGTTGAGTTGTTTGCAGCGACTCTTATCAGCCCACACGCAAGATCCCGCCTTGACACCATCTTCATCCACAGCCCCCGCAACCCCAGCGAGCCCGAATGCTTTCGACACGTTCAAACGCTCTTTCACGGAATTACAGAACGATCGAAACCTGAACACTCCCCCTCACTCTAACCCTGTCTCCGCAGTGGAGGATGTATTGCTGTGGTCACAGATAGACATCGCTTTGGAGCAGGTGATGACACTGTGTCGACAACGACAACAGGCCCTAGAACCGCTCCTTCTTCCGAGCAATTCGGACGTTCTCCCTCCAGAGTACGACCTCGCCGGTTCCCCTACCGACGACATCCTTCCCGCATACGATGGTCCTCGGTCTTCGTTCGCCCATGAAGCCAAGGATGCAAAGAGGCCATCCTTCTCCCAGGAGCGATTTACCTCCGCAACAATCCGGAATGAGAAAATGCGATTGGATTTGGAAGCCGTCACTATTGCCATCGACAGACTCTACCTTGTCGCGCCACAGTTGCTTGACCAACGAGTTGAACTGAAGGCGTCTAAGAGGGCGCAGTTGGAAAAGGCGAAGCAAGCCGGAAATAGTAAGGGCAAAGAGAAACACAGGGAGCTGGAACACATGGTGGAGATGATTGGGAAGGCCTCAGAAAGGAGGATCACCGAACAGACATACGTCATGGACAGCAATCCCAGAGGGAGACAGGAGAGAGCACGACGGAGGGAAAGTGAACAGGTCAGTGTGCCTCACTTGCAATCGCACTCTCAGTCACTGAACCCTTGGTTACACAGCGGCAGGCTTTCGTCGAACAGTTGGCTGGACACTCCGATTCAGGCAGGTTACACGATCAGGAAGCCGCCCCCACCAATAGGGTGAAAAACCCAGAAGCCCTCCTTACCCTTCCGGAATTCATACGCGAGTCGGTCCCACCTGAAGTTGTGAAGGCGGATCCACACGCAGTTCTCACACTGCCGGAGTTCATGAAGGAGCCCATCCCTCCCGTCATTGACCCACCAGAGGTGGTGACGAAAAAAAAATCTTTCAAGGGATTCCGAAAGAGGAGCCTTTCTGCACCATCGTTGGGTTGGATCTTCCCTTCCGGTATGAAGACACCTCCAGAGCGCAAGGCGCACAAACGGGCCAAGAGCCCATCTCAATCAATCTCTGGCGCAGGTGCGGTCCTGAGCTGTCTTTTTCTACGTCGTTTCTTTCTCAACGCAATACCAAATAGGTTCGCTTGAGCTTAGCTACGTTGCTGAGCATCACGAAAGCCTCCAGCATGTGATGGTTTTCTTCAACGTCACTGGTGTCACCCAGGGGGTCGACCTGGAAGTCAACGTCCACTCCGGTGCGGACAATGTGGAGCGATTTCTTGTAATTTCTGGCGCGAAGGCCACTCTGCCGTCCCCCCTTCCTGCTCGCGTCTCCCCTGGAAAGCCAACGATCAAGGTTCAGAGTGGGCATTTCGAACTCAAACTTCCGACCGTCGGTACACCTGAACCTCCCTCCCCGCCTGCTGTGGAGATGTACGATGCCACAGCTCTATCGAAGTCCATGCCCACGACTTTTACCTGCTCCTCGTGTTCTTTGCCTCTGGTACAATCAACGAAGGTCAAGGAGTATAAGGACCTTCCCTCAGAACATTGGGAGGAGTTCGTGGATGCGTGGATGTGTCACTCGGATCAAAAGTTACACAAGGAGGTGATGGAGAACGCAAAACGTGGTTTCTGGCCAAAGAAGGGGGAAGCCCTCGTTGGAGGGAGCTATATTGTGTTCGAAGATAGCAGCGTTGTAAAGACTCACATTTGCCAACTCGAAGCTCGAGAGGTGAGTCTCGTGACTAGTTTCCTGATTATTTTGGATGCATAGAAGGCCATCGTCGGGGTATCACCACCCGTGGCTCGATACGGGCAGGGTTCCTCCCGCAGTCGGGTCCGCCGAAGCCCCCGATGGTTTTTGCGGGCTCTGAAGGCCTGAGTGGACTTTGTCGCGTTGACGGCAGGTACAACGTACCTTTGGCTGATACAAGACATCCGAGAGAAATGCCAACCTTGCTAAACAACTCTTGGACGACGAGACCACTGTCCTTGGAGCTACTCGCGAGGGCACATACTTTATCTTTACTCTCTCACTCGCGCGTTGATCGGTACTGATGGCTGTTTGTTTGTAGCGGGAGGAATGGTCAAGTGTCAAGTGCATATGTGGCGCAACCGTAGGGCGGACGCGGAGGGAGCCTTCGCCCGATGGGGACGGCCCTGTGTGTTACCGGCTGGTCAAGTACGCGATCAAACCCGTCAGTCCAACAACAGAGTGCGTCTTGGTAGCTACTCGATGGGTGATCCGTGACTAATACAGCGACCGGGACCATCCACAGGCCTTTCCGCATACCGTTGTCCTCGTTCATTGTTGAGGACATGATGGAGTACGTCCATGCCCACGCGACCTACAGATTTGTCTTGCATGATGACGAAGAGGAGCGACCAAGGATTTTGGTACGCTGTTGCTCATCCCGATCCCACTCCCAGGGTCTCACTCCGGTTGTAGATTTGGTTATTCAAGCCGAGCATGCGGATTGCGTACGCCACCCTAACTCAGTACCTCTTGTCGAAGGTGGGGAGTATCCACGGGGCGAAAATACTGTATAGGATCCTGGGTCCGGAGACAGCCTCCACAGATTTAGCCAGGTAGGTACGGGTCGAGGGTGCCATCAGCTTAGGTGCTGACGCTTCCATGCCCAACAGCATCGTGTCCAGATATCCAGGTTTCCCGCAAGCAGAACATTTATCTTACCCACTAGATATTTGCCGTAGGTTAGCCGGACTATTGAAGGAGAGCAACTCGGCCTACCCCGAGAGCATGAAGGCCATGACCGGTCTGGACGTTGGGTTCCTCCAACGGTCGTAATCCTTCGCTATTGTACCACTAGTTTCCCTTGTTCTTGTCGTTGGTTCTCCGTGGTTGTGATGAATATCGTATAAATGCCTATTATGGGATTGCTACCGAGTTAAATAAACGATACGGAAAGGATAAAGAGTCCAGAGATGGACGGTGCGAATTATTCGGACCACGACCTCAAAACAAACGAACGGTCGAACAGTATATGCGTACAACCTCCGGAAAATCAACCCAAGTCCTTGCCTTTACCCTTGTCAAATGAAGGTATTGGCGGGACGGGGTTCGTGTGGAGGTTTGGCGAGCTCATCGAAGCCCCGAAGGAGGCTAACCGTCGCATTCCACCCGCAACGATCCTGGGGGAACTGGCGCTTGCGGGTGATGAGAGGTTGTTGGGAGAGTGTGTCGGAGTCCCAGGTAGGGATGAGTCGGATTTGGAGGGAGATTCACCCGAGGCCGCTTCCGTTAGAAGGAACTCAACCCACAGGCGGGAGAACGACTAGAAGAGGGCAGCAGTGTGTGTCAAGTGCGTCTGCATCTGAATCGTGAGGGGCAACCACCCACCTCCGTTTCGTCCGTTTTCTCAAGTTCCAAAGCCTTGGATTTTGAGGCGGGCGACAGGGTCGAGAGTATGGATGATTTAGTGGCTGGTGGACCCGAGCGTTGTAGACCAGCCTTTTCACGCTCGTCGTCTGTCCACTGTAAGATCGAAGACAGTAAAGTGAGCATCTCGAATCGTTTGGCGTCCCCTCTAGGTGTGCCCAGGAATTGCAGGAGAACATTCGTCACGAGCCTGCGGTCGACATTGGTGTTATTCGACGACCTGCGCAGTCGGCGTAACGCCTCAACGAGGTGCTCGTTCATGATGACAGCTTAAGAAATGATAAGGGACGGTGTGTAGATCATAGGGGCATCAACCTACCTTCGTGCCTGAGTTTGCCGATCAGGAGGTTCTTCTCCTTCAACTCCTTCTCCAAATCCTGGGTTTTGGATGAAGTGGATCGGTTCTCCTCGAGTTGTAGCTGTGTGGGCTTAGTGCAAACGCAGTTTGTCCGGTGGTCAGTGCACGTACCTCGGCCGTCAAAGCCCTGTGCTTGAATTCTGCCAATGACACCGTCACATCGTTGTACCGGGATTCAAGGTCTGAGACCGCCTGGCGGATCTCATGGTCCTTCGCTGCGTAGGCATCAGAAAGAGAGGTATACGCTGGAGGGCGAACAACTCACCGGCCTGGAAATCTTCCAGCACGGACTGAAGATTACTGGCCCTTTCCCGCTCCACCTCCAGTGCCATCACATCCCTCTGCCTCGCTTCCTGCTCCATCTCAAGATCGCGAGAGAGAGCATCGATGGAAACGCCGGCTTCATTTACCACGACCCGCTCTTGCATCAACGCTCGCTCCCATTCATCCCGTTCCATCCGGCACCGCTCAAGTTCAGATTGAGTTTCCCGAAGTTCTCGTTCCCTGAGCATAGATTCCTGTGCATTTTCGTGAAGGGCCCGGGTACGGAAAGCTTCAAGCTCTCTTGTCGCTCTCTCAGCCTCGTCATTGGAACAAATGAACTCCGCTCTGAGGGTTTCGACGGTTGATCGGAGGTCTTCGCCCTCCGCTGTCAGCTGCTGAATCACTTGTTCTCGTCGGTCGAGCTCTTCCTAAACCATAACCGGTTGAGCGCGGAATGGATGGTGGTGTGTGCCGGGCGAGACTCACAGCGTCCTGTTGTAACTTGTTGCCCAACGATGTACGCATCGCCGTCAGCTTTGAGAGCAATGTCCTATACTGAGAAGCGAGATGGTCCTTCTCCTCCTTTGTCCGCTCGAGTTCCCTCTGTAACCTCTCGATGGGATCGAGGTCAGCGTCGTCCGGGTCCTCACAACCGTTCGCAGCGTGGCCATTTGGCTTCCCGTTTGTCAAAGGTGGATCCTGGGAGTCGCGGTCGCTGTCGACTGATAAGCGAAGGGCGGCCGTCGCATGCTCTATGCTGGTGGCGGAAGAGGAGAATTGAAGGGACTGTGCATTGGAATGCCCATCCATCTCATGAGTAGATCCAAAGCTTGGCTCGGAACTAGCCGATCCGAGCCTCGGCTCCTGACAATCCCCGTGGCTCACTGTGAAAGAACTCGCCGTCTTGCGGTTTTGAGTTCTGTGAGATTCTACGACAATCTCCAACCACTTGAACTGTCCGCGTCCTGTCCAAATGAGCGGTAAGGTTACCCCCGCAGTGAAACGCGATCAGAAGCAGCCACGGCTCCCCCCAGAAACGGAGAGGCAGGACGTGCTCGCGTTCCTCAGCCTCGCCATTGCATTTGCGTCCCTACGGGGCGGGACCCCAGCCGTGACCTTCAGCGGTACGGTCAACCACTCCTCTGGCCGCCTTCTGTACCGGGTCAATAAGGTGCCCCTGTGAGGTGTTGCCGTGCGCTTTGGCCAATGATCGCCATGTGCCGCCACAGACCGTGGTGGGGGATGTGGCCCGATAGTCCTTTATAAAGATAAAAGCCTGCGGCAACCTATCGCCAGCCGCCCTCTCCTCACAACGAAACTATCTCCCAACTGCTACAGAATGCAATCCACAGGCAGGGACGGGTCCAGAGTGAAGACACCATTCAAGCACTACATCGGGACGGCTCACACCCCTCCACTTCTGTCCGTTCGTTCCCTCCCATCCCGAACGCGAGTGGCTGACACATCCTACGCCTAGGTATGGCGTGCGTGCGCCTCGCCTCCCCGGCCCGGAACAATATGCACCTGCCTGGGAAGTTCCAGAGGAGTTAGCTATCCCCGAAGCCCCTCGGGCACTGAGGCAGATATATCACTTCAAGGACTTGGGTCAGGACTTGCAACTCAGCTGCTACAAGTGTCAGTAGGGAAACCCTCGGAAATCGCGGTCACTCATTCATTGTCCCATTAGATTTCTTAAGCGTGAGTCCGGAACTCGCGATTGACTGGAGGGTGGGGGAATCGAGTAACGTCAGGCTCCCAGCTCATGAGGTCCTGGGACAGCCACAGGACCGAGAGGTGGATGACATGCGGTCATTCCTCGGGGCTATCTATCAATCCATCATTGTGACCGCCATGGAAATGGCCCGCCTCATTTATGGCGGACCCTACCGAGGGTCTTACAGGTATTCAAGAGAATCCACAGTAAACCTGGTCCGCGGTGCTCGCTGGGACGTTCTCCCGTACGCCAAACCCGAGGCTGAGCCAGACGGGACTCAGATGTCCCAAGAGCCCAAGGAGCCTGAGGAGCCCAGGATGGTCGCCATTTGCATCCCACCCTGGAACTTGTCTAGTCTCGATCTCCAAGATTTTGCCAGCCCGAGGACTGTAAGCACGGGACAAACAACCTGGATACATTCTGCTAACGACCGTGGCCACAGCTCGATGCTGGAGAACTGGATCTTACCCCTGGTGAAATGAGGATCTCCAAGGCGCATATTCTGTGGTCGATCGTGAGTGAAAAGTATCAATGGCCGATGCTCCCTACTGACCGACTCCCGCCAGGTCTATGAGGCCTGCAAGAGAGCTCACTGTTCGTACTTCATAGTCACCACTTACGACTATTGGGTCTTTGGCAACATGAGCAAACACTACACTGTAGCCTCTGTGTCCTCAGTGCTCGATTTCTCGGAAAGAAGCGGCGTGTACCGGCGGCCCAACATCCTACAGCTCGTAACCTATTGGGAGCTGCTATCAATTGGGGCGGTGGACTGGGACATCCCATTGGTACGGTATTTCATTCTACGAGTTTCACCCAGAGCTAACGTAGGTCCGTGCAGGATGATGAAGACGTCGTAGATCAGGGTTGATACTGAATCATATACCCAGTTTCTGTACTGGAACATCGAGCACATCCCTATTATTATGCGACCCTATGTCAGATTCCTTCCCGACACCGACCATCTGAGATGGTGCACTATTTCACGATGGGGTTCACACCCCGTGCCGTCAGGTAATCTCGCGCTGCAGCCATGTTCTAACGCGTGGCAGGAATTAGCACCGTGGTGACGTGGGTTGCCTGGGAACCCACCAGGCTTTTGATCAACTGGTACACGTTCTTGTCGTGATAACGCAACCCAGTTGCGGGGTCGGTGTAGTGTGCCTTCGCCTTATTTCAACACGGGTCGAGACAACACGCGGAGAGAATACGTGCCTCGAGACCAGTGATATCACAATACTTTCGTGCAGGAAGCAGCGAAGGAGGCGCCTCGATGGACGTGTCTGTAACATCATCAGCATACGAAATCTCACACATATAACTCGACTTACACGTCGGAGTATCCTCCTCAAACGGGATGTCCGAAGAGCCTGAAGGCGGTACGCCATCGACGTCCATGGCTTCCTCCTTCACCAATCTCCGCCGTTCACGGTCTTGCTTTTCCCGTTCGCGTTCCTGAGTGAGCACGGTCTTCAGGTTTTTAGCTCTCCTGTTATGGTTCTTGGTGTAATTCGGGTTCTTGAACGGTTTAGGGACATGGAGGTACGAGAACTGTTCGACGAGAGTCTTTGGGCGCGTTCCCAATCAGTTAAGACTTGAGGCTGCGGAGAACGAAGGTGGGACGCACAGGAGTCGAAGCCTCGGATCCTTCAGCTTTCTTCCTGGAACCACCCTTTGGAGGCCTTTCGATAATCAACGGTCGATGCGCGGGTTGAGTAAACGACTTACATGATCGTCGGATTGAGGATGAGTTCCGGCCCGAGCTACCCGGGGTCCCCAACATCAAGCGCGTTCACAAACAATCCGGTGGGATTTCTATATCATCTAGCACGGTGTAATCTACGTACGCAACTATTATGGACCGCGGTCATGGACTGTGATTTCTCGTGTGAGAGTTTTGTTCACTACCCTCGGCTTACGGCCTTCGTGAACGTCCACGTACACCGCATTCAAGACTGCACGGGTTCGCGGGGGGAAACCGTAACAGGATCTGTTGGGGAACTCCACACGCTCGTGTCCGGGTCAAGGGTGGTTATTCCGAATCGTGTACTCAGTAACTAAAATCAATCACACCGACTCGAGTGGGCGGGTCTCTCGCTTGAGCCACTCCAACGCTCGAGTATCATGAACCAATAACGGGGACACCTTCTCAAAGACCTCTTGGTGGTATGAGTTTACCCAAGCCTTTTCCGAAGCCTCTAGTAGGTCGACGTCGATCAGGCGTTTGTGTACCGGGCACTTGTCGGGTGTCAGCATCAGCAGTGCACAAGGAACACAGGTCTAGACGGACCATGGTCACATTCTCGAATTTCAAGTATCCCTTCTGCCCAAAGTTATTTGGTGTGTCCGCCTCGCGTACAATCACGATGTCCTCAATCCTGGAAGATAGGTTCAGATGCTATCGGACGCAAAATTTCCTTGAACCGAGGACCAACCTGATACCGTACTTGCCGTCTTCATAATATCCCGGTTCTGGAGGGTGCGACCACGATCACAATCAACGATCCACTCGAACTCACTGAAGTCGGAAAAGTGAATACCGTTTGAAAGCGTCATTCCGGGCCGCAGGGGGATATGAGACGCTACAGTGGAAGGTCAGGACCTGACTGGAGTGGTTATACCAGCGAGTAACCCGTACTGAGTCTGTAGCTTATTCCCTGAGGGCCCTCATGAACATTCAAAAAGGAGCCAACACCATGTCCTGGTTGCCATACATGGGTGAGCATCGTGTCCGAACAACAATGGATGAGTCATAATACTTGCCTGTTCCGTGACTTTCAAGGGTCAGCATGTCAGTAAGAACCGACGACCGTACGATAGAGTGTATTACCGATAATCTGGTTGCGCGCGAAGATCTCTGAGTCTGGTATCGTGTAGCAACGAGGAAAAAACTCACCGAGCCCATCTTTCCATAATGCTCTGCGAGCCCACGAGTCGCTGGTTGAGAGTCGTTAAATTGGTATCAGGAGAGGTAGAAGAGACGTACAGCATGAAACCTGTCGTGCCGGTGGGGAAAACCGCGGTATCTATAGCAATATGGCCCTGCAGGACACGGGTAAAAGCCCGCTTCTCCTCAGGTTTTGGGGTGCCAAAATGCTGTTCAAGCGGTGAGTTGTTAGTGGAGGGATTTCTGTGGGGCGCTTACCCATGTTCTTGTCACGTCAGTGGTACCGTCGAGGAATTGTGCCCCGGAGTCGCAGAGATAGACCTGGTCCTTATCCACGACAGCAGAGTCCGTGGGGCTCGGCTGGTAATGAATGATCGCAGCGTTCGGCCCCGTTGATGAGATAGTGGGGAAAGATAACCCCTTGAAGTGGTCGAGCTCCCTGAGGGAAAATGAGGACGGCACAATTGAAACGGTCACTCGGGTACTGACGATCGGTATTTTTCCAGCTGGTCCGCCACCTGACTTTCAGACAGCACAGCGCCATTTTTGAGTTGCTCTTCTAGCCAGGCGAAGTACCTAACCAGAGCTGCACCGTCGCGGATGTGAGATGTCCGGAACCCTGATATCTCCACATCATTCTTGATCGCTTTGAGGTTCGTCACGATAGACTGGTCAATTTCAGTAAAGCCCTAGTATTTCCGGTCACGAGAAGTTCGGGAGGGGATAAACAGAGGAACCACCTTTCCGACAGCGTCTGCGATCGCCAAACTCGCTTGTTTACTGATCAAGACTCGCTTCGTTTGAGGGGTAGTTGTCAGACACGTCCATAGGAAGAGGCGCCTCAAACTCACAGGTTTGGGTGCCTTTTCCAAGCCGGAACCCAGCTCCTTCAGATAAGGGAAGAACGACTCGTAGGGCTGGATCTTGACGGAAGAACCAAGGTGTTTTCGCACAGCGTCATCGATTTGTGAACCGTTCACGAAGAGAATGGCGGATTCCGCAGTCACGACGGCATACGCAAAGAAGACTGGGTGTAGAGTAAGCCAACAAAACACGGTCGCGCGGGGAGAGGTCCACACCAGGGTTGTAATCAATGTCCGAGCCGCGAAGGTTGAAGAGCCATGCCACGTCATCGAGGGCATTGACAACGGTGGCGACGAGGTTTTTGGCCTTCAATTCTTTGCGGACCACGGCGAGTTTATCTTCATGAGACTGCCCTGGGTAAGATCGGTCAGTATGGAGCGGGTGCGACTTCGTCACAAACGATACCTGAGAACTCTACCGACAGCGGGAACACAGGGTTCAGAGTGCGGGCTGGGCGATCGGAACCCCAGACAGTGTCCACCAAGTTGTCGGAGAGGGAGACAAGTTCGGACTGACGATCCTTCAACGCTTTTTTCAGTGATTCCGCATCCACTACCGAGCGAAGTCATGAGTCTCTCGGAGCCTAATACACGACCTGCGACATACAGGCAGAGATGAGGGTAGGGTCGATTCCGACCCTCGATTCGGTGTCCAAACGCTATGACGCCCTTCAGTTTAACATTCGGTCACACGGCCAAGGTTCGGGATAGACCTTAGACACAAACTCTTGCCACGTCGGGACATCTGACGAATGTAAGGTGGGAATAGGGAACCGGGAGCCGGGTATACGCACCAGGAAGTCCCTGCTTCATCAGAGTCCAGTTGCTATTTCCCCTTGTCAGTAGTTGCCATGGCTGGGTCGCGTAAAACGGCGTTACTTGTCCAGTTGTTGTCCGGCTTGAAGGAAATACCGGCCATCGGTGAACATGTACGCGCCCTCCTTGGTAACGACGGCGCAACCTGGATCTAACTGAGCAGCTTCGAAGGGGTATATGGTCAAATGATGGTACCAGCGGATCCGTCGAAACCCGAGATGAATGCCCGACGCTCGTCGCAGTGGGCGAGGTATTCGCTAGAGTCTGGAGACCTAGGGAGTTAGCGATTGTGTCCGAGCGTGATTGGTTTGTCGCGCACGTTGGTCCTCGCTGGGGATGATAACAGCGTTCACATCGTACTTCGCTTGAGCCATGAGCTCTCGAAGAGCGCGAAGCCTGTGTGCCGTGTTGACAGTCTGTGTCTCGGCTGCGCCCATCGTGGATAGTCTGGATCTCTGGACGGATAGGTGTTGGGGTCGGATGGCGTGGAAGAGGGGGAGGGAGAGTGATCTGAATCTGCCCCACCCCATCATTTATATGGATGTGATTGAGGGTGCGGATCGATGACCGGCTCGGGCGTCTCTTCCCCCCTCTCGCATGACCAGGTCTCGGTTATCGATTGTGTGAGAGAGATGGTCAAGTTCTGCAGTCAGCCAAGCTTCAAGTTTCATATCCACCATGTGGTCTCCTCTTCCGCCATCTACGGGATCGTTTTTATTGGTATGTTAATCGGGTGCTGCCCATCACAACAGCCCCAACTTCCTTTTGTATGACTGCCCTCGTCGCAGGCGTCTTAACCTGAGTGCACCGCATATGCGTAGCGGTCGTGGGAAAGTGGCCGGGAAGGGGTAACTTTACCCATCTGGTCGGTGTTTCCACCGGGGGGATGGAGGGGACAGTGGCGTGTACATATGGAGATTGCCTCTCGGACTTTCTGCAGCATATTTCTACGTAGTTTGAGGAGAGTTTGCATCGCATATGGTGAGCTGACTGCTTGGGCGGTTCCTTCGCGCTCGATTCTGTAGCCCTTCTGCGAATATTCCGCGAGCGTTCGCCGAGGTCGTCGTTCTTATGAGGCTCTCCGTCCCTCAGTCCGATCGCTTCCAACTTTGGCATCAGTCAAGAGGCGCCCTCCCCCAACTCTTCCTCTTCGTTCCGCGTCTCCAGTCTGTCCTATTTCTCGTCTTACTTGTCACTTCTAACACTCCCGTATATGATGGTGTAGGATGTTTTCCGTGCTACGAACAGCAACGCGGTCTCTGCGACAACCGACACGCTTCTCTTCCACCCTTGCGGAGGGTAGCGCAACCGACCCGTTGGCCAACTCCGGCCTCCAGGCCGTCATTGCTTCGCAGCAAACGCCGCCTGTGGCCTCAACCTCCAAGTCGAAACTGCCTCCGGTCCTCAATATTCCACCCGCGGAAGATCCACTGTTACACTACCTCACCTCCAGCATCATGAAGCACGGTCGTCGTTCCAAGGCTGCTCGTGTCACATCTCGTACTCTCCTTCACCTTCACTCCTTCACCCGAACCGAACCACTGCCGCTTCTACGTGAAGCAATCCTTGCTGCCTCACCAGCCGTTAAATGCCTGACCCACCGACACGGTGCGAAGAACGTCCACAAACCCATTGCTTTGGGCGAGAAGCAGAGGACGAGGTTTGCTGTGCAGTGGATCCTTGAGGCCAGCGACAGCAAGCCCGGGAAGACGTTGGAAGAGCGTTTGGCTAGAGAAGTGATCGCCGTCCTCGAGGGTAATAGCAAGGCCCTGGCCAAAAAGATGGAACTTCATAGGGTCGCCATGGTCAACAGGTACGTGTTAACGCCTGTACATTCCTCGTTCTGTGTTGATCCCCTTCTAGGGGCAACGTCCCCCGAAGTTGATCTGCTCGGCTTCGAAACGTTTCTCGACACTCAAAGTATTAAAATCTACTCTAAATAGAATAATGAGTCCCAAACGATAGACTGAAAGAGAATGTTAATGCAGTTGCCTTTCGCCCTGCGAAAGACTGGGGGAAATGCTGTGACTTCTAGTCCCTATCCTCCGTGTGTCCTGTGGGGTCCTAAGTCGAGTCCGCTCATCTGCATCATCAGAATCTTCCTCGTCGGCCTCTGGTAGCTCAGCCAGAGCCATACTCCCATCAACCCCATCTTCGTCAAATATCGTCGTCCCATGCGACCGACCAAGGCTGGTCTGCCTTGCATGTCGGTGGTGCGCGCCAATCGAGGTTCCACCTACACCGTTCCATCCATCAATAGACATCCGCCCCGGTAAACTCATCCTAGGATTCGTAATCCCGCCCTCGAGCGCGGAGTGGTGTTCACCTTCCACAGGCTTTCTGGAGAGGTTGAGGAGGTGGACTCCGAGGAATGTAACGATGAAACCGCAGAGGAGGGAAAGAGTGTTACTGCCGTCTGTGGTATTAAATCCTTGGAAAAGGATCAGCGAGGCCACGATCGTCGCACTCGAGAACCCAACATAGTACATCGGGTTTACACTGTGCTACAGGTCAGTAGCGGGGTGGCAGGCGGGGTGGAGGACGTACACGTTCGTCGAGAATGTATCGAGAGCCTTATTGAAGTAGTTCATCTGAATCAATATACAACTGGCGGTCACAATACCGAACACATAGGTGCTCGGGTGGGTGAATTGGTTGTTCCCAGCGAAGGTGAGTTTGACCGCAACGCCGAAGCCTTTGATCGACATGACCGAAACGGAGCCAACCACGGAGCAGATGGAGATGTAAATGACGGGATTTGTACGTCCATACCGGGGAACGACGGCGAAAATCATGAACGTGCTGAATACAGCAACCGTGAAGCAGTACAACATAAAGCCTAGGTTGAGTAATGTCGAGGGGGGGTTGACTTCAACGAGGGCAAGTATACTCACCTGGTTGGAGGGCGAAGTGCAGAATCTCGTCGACAGTGGAGATGTCCTTGTCTTCTGGAGCGTGGAGAACGATGATCAACGATCCGAGCAGGCATAGCGTGCATCCAACCCTTCCGATGTGACCAAGTTCTTCCTTCAGCAAGAATGAGGCCAAGACCGCGCTGGTTGATAAGATATAAGGCGGAATTTTGCGGTGGGACGTTTCGAGTTCGATGCGTACCCGATAAGTACGCTGAGCGCACCCAGTGGTGTAACCAATATTGGTGGTGCGAACGTGTACGCAGCGAAGTTGGCGACTGGGGGAATGGTTAGCGTGGTGAACTCGGTTCGGTTCGGGTATCGTGCCTTCGCCAATGACCACTGCATATAACCATCAGTTGAACGGCTCAGAGACACGAAAGGGCGGTCGCTCACTTGTTATTATTCCCGCCCACCAGATTGGATTCTTGAGGTATGAGTAATCGTCACTTGCGCTCGCGTACACGGCATTCCTCTCGGCAGCGTCGTTCAATCCCTGGTGAGGGTGAGGCAAAGAACTTCGGGTAAACTTTAGTCGAACGGTTGCACCTTTTTTGTTATGATAAAGCTGGTCCCAATGGCGACAGAACTTGACACCGCAAGAGCGAGACCGATATACTTGTCTTCAACCATCTCGCTGGATTTTCATGCGATACCCCTTCGACTGACGGACCGCTGGTTCTAGTCGAATCGGAGGAGGGAAGGATTGAGGTGTCGGGAGAGGTTGTTGGCCGATGCAGGCGCCGTTTCACCATTGTCCCCGTCGGCTAACTCCGCGCTTATTGCACTTACGCGTACCATCCCTCCATCTCGAGCCAACAATGTCCGTCGCCACACAGTCTCAGCCTGGCGCGCCGGCTGGCATTAAATCATACTATCAGGCCAAGATAGAGACTGCGGAAATCGAAATCAACCAAAAGACCCAAAATTTGCGCCGATTGGAGGCTCAACGAAACGCCCTGAATGCCCGAGGTGCGTAAACCAGATCGCGTGTCCTCAATATTTTGTGCTGATACCTCGCCCAGTCAGGCTGCTGCGTGAAGAGCTCCAGCTACTCCACGAGCCTGGTAGCTACGTCGGCGAAGTCGTAAAGGTCATGGGCAAGAGTAAAGTCTTGGTCAAGGTTCAGCCAGAGGGAAAATACAGTTTGTGTTCACCTCAGCTCCAACCCCGCGATTTCGCTTACCATCTCGTGAAGTTGTTGACTGCGACGGAGAAATCGATATCAACACTCTCACACCGAGTTTACGTGTTGCACTCCGTTCCGATTCGTACACCATCCACAAGATCCTCCGGAACAAGGTCGATCCACTCGTTTCATTGATGATGGTAGAAAAGGTTCCCGACAGTACCTATGAGATGGTCGGTGGTCTCGACAAACAGATTAAAGAGATCAAGGAGGTTATCGAGCTGCCGGTCAAACATCCAGAACTTTTCGAAGCCCTCGGGATCGCTCAACCAAAGGGTGTTCTGCTCTATGGTCCTCCCGGAACCGGAAAGACCCTTCTTGCTCGTGCCGTCGCCCACCACACTGATTGCAAGTTTATTCGTGTATCCGGCTCCGAACTGGTCCAGAAATACATTGGAGAGGGTAGTCGAATGGTTCGAGAACTGTTCGTCATGGCCCGTGAACACGCGCCAAGTATCATCTTCATGGACGAGATCGATTCTATTGGGAGCTCAAGGGGCGAGAGCGGATCGGGAGGTGGAGACTCAGAAGTGCAGCGAACGATGTTGGAGTTGCTGAACCAACTGGACGGTTTCGAATCGACAAAGAACATTAAGGTCATCATGGCCACCAACCGTATCGATATCCTGGACCCAGCTCTCCTTCGGCCGGGCCGGATAGACCGAAAGATCGAGTTCCCACCTCCTGGACCGGAAGCCCGCGTCGCGATCCTACGGATCCACTCGCGTAAGGTGCGCGGTATCGGATCCCCTTCCTCGTCCAATGCTGATCGAGGGATGCACTCAGATGTCCCTCCAACGTGGGATTAACCTTCGATCGCTCGCCGAAAAGATGGGTCAATGCTCCGGTGCCGAGGTCCGGGGTATCTGTACAGAAGCGGGTATGTACGCCTTGAGAGAGAGGCGGCAACATGTGACCCAAGAAGATTTCGAGTTTGCCATCGCCAAGGTGCGTTATCTTGTCCTCCACAATGGACTTCGCGCTGACGCCTCCGATCTACTGATAGGTGTTGAAGAAGAACCAGGAAGGAAATACGTCCGTAAGCAAGTTGTTCTCATAGTCAGACCCATCGTATATCCTGTACTTTATTATTCTGTCACTCGCTCCTATGAACCGCTGGCGAAAGACCTCTGTCCTGGTCATGGCATTGAAGACCGGTCCCACGTGACGACTGCTGTTGCTGACCACCCCCGCCACACTTTCCAGCACCAACGCCGCACAAAATGGTACAGGCGTGCCCTTCGCTATTGGCCACCGGGGCATGCCAGGCAACCCACTGCGCCGGTAACCATCTGGTAAAGTTCTGCGAGAGCTGCCGGTTGATCTGTCAGGATGCCACCTCCTATGCATCCCATCTCAAAGGGCGCGGACACGCTGCAAAGCTCAAACATTCCTCGATAAATGTCCTCTGTACCACCTGCGACAAGAACATTGTTGTCAACTCCTGGGACTCCCACATCCAAGGTCAGAAGCACCTTAAAGCCTCACAGAAGGTCGGCCAGGCGCCGCACATCCAACCACAGGAAAGCCGTCCACCACCGGGAAGCCTTCATTGCAGATTTTGTAACAAAAACGTGAAGGCTAATGGGTGGGGGGCGCACCAATCAGGCACAACGCACCGAAAGAAGGAACAATACTTCATCCTAAAGGCTACCTCCGACATTGCAACAAATGATAAAGGGAGCGTGATCATCCTTCCCGCAGAGGAACTAGACTTCGAAACCGTGGAACCTACCCGTGCTCGACAAGGAATCAGGAAAGATCTCGTGATCCAAGTCACCGACCCCTCGGCAACTTACAAGATAGTACAGGCCACAGTTGCAGATTCTACCACCAGGAAAAATACTGCGTGAGCTAGAATCATTCGTTTTGTGTGTTTTGTGAGCTCACGGATTTGTGCGCAGGTTTACGGTCGAGCGGCCTGCCAGAAATCAGGTCGTGGGCTATGGTATCGACACTACACTCGGTGTTACATGTACTCAGTCGAACGGGGGGCAATTTGAGGCCAGAGTCGAACTACTATTCGAGGATGCTCGAACCGGGGAACGATTCGTGATTGTCCGCCCAGTACTGGCGGCCATCGGGAATGTGGAGGAATATAGGGCTCTCCAGCCCATCAGTCCATACATTGTCCCCCAACGGCCAAAGGAGCAACGACAAGTGACCGAAATTGAGGAAGGCGTCGTAAGTTGGTCCCCAAAAACTTACTGCTGTCAACCCCGCTCCAACTATTGTTAGATTCCACCTTTTGAGACTTCCATGCCATGGAAATCGCGCCTCCCATTCTACAGGATCCCTGAGGATCTTTTCGCTTTCCTCAACAAAAGACAACCGAACATGGTTCTGGAGACCGGGAGGAAGTTCTTGCCTCAACACCTGACACCCGGAACATATACACAAATGTTCGAGGTGTTACTTTGGTGTGAGGAGTTCAAGATCTCGTACGCATCCCTGATCGATACTCCATGGCACCATCGAATTAACGTGACTATAGGCGAGATCTCGAGAAATTCGACATACCGAACGCCAGGATCGAGCGTCGGGGGCATCTCCATTTGTCTGTACTTTCGCTCCTCATATGAGGCGAGAAATTGATGGGTTTGTTAGCCTTCCTGTCCCGGGTCTGGCGGAGAAGCGCCCCAGTGTATTGATTGGCGACGAAATCCTCGTTCAGCCTGCGGGAGCGACCCAAGGAGGGAAGTGGTACTCCGGGTTCGTCCACACCATCGAGCGGGACCAAGTCGGTCTTCGTTTCGGAGGAGGATTTCAAGCCCTCAATCTGAACGAACGGTTCTACGTTCGTTTCAAATATAATCGTATTGTCTCTCGCCGAGAACACCATGCCGTCAAGGCCACTCCCCCGGTCCCCCGCCTCCAGTTCCCGCTCTTGACCCACGTAAAGCCTCAGGCGGCACAGGGGGAAGCGATTGTGACCTACAACCCGGACATCGAGACCAACCCTGCGCAGAAACGGGCAGTGTTGTCAATCGTGAGGCACCCTCCCGGGTCTCCTCCTTTCGTTGTCTTTGGACCGTAAGTGCACCTCGTTGGCCACAAGACCTGAGGTTTCTGACATTGGAGTGTTATTCAAGCCCTGGAACGGGCAAAACAGTCACAATCATTGAAGGCATGCGCCAGTTATTGCGAAACCCCAACACCATCATTTTGGCCAGCGCCCCCAGCAACGCGGCAGCAGACATCATCGCGTCTCGCTTGAAGGACTACCTAACCCCGGACCAGCTCTTCCGGTTCTACGCACCCTCGTACAAGGGCGTTGTGCCACCCGGGTTGGCACCATACACTTTCAAGAAGGGAAACTTTCATTCGGTCCACGAACTGAACAAGATGGCCAGTTTCCGTGTAATTGTCACGACGTGCCTCTCCGGTTGCGTCCCACCAGGCACCGGCCTACCCCGCGGCCACTTCACCCACATTTTCGTCGATGAGGCAGGTCAAGCTTCCGAGCCGGAGTGCCTTGTACCAATCACGGGCATTTTGGGTGACAGGACAAATGTGATCTTATCCGGAGATCCGCGCCAGCTCGGGCCGATCATTCATTCACCGATTGCGATGGAATATGGGCTGGAGGTCAGCTTCTTGGAAAGGTTGATGCAGAGTGGGATGTACGACGAACGCGAGCAAGATGGGAACACGTACTTCTAACCTCTCGTGTGTTGCCCATCAAAGCTGACACCTTGATTTAGTATCGTGAAGTTGGTGAAGAATTTCCGCTCCCATGTCTCAATATTGCAGTATCCAAACGACTGTTTCTACAACAACGATCTCGAGGCGTGCGGTAACCAGGACGTTGATGCGTTCATCGGTTCGACCCTTCTCCCTAATCCAAACTACTCGATCATCTTCCATGCTATCCCTGGTGTGGATCAGCGAGAGGCGAACTCCCCCTCATTCTTTAATGTCGACGAAGTCTTGCAAGTCAAGGCTTACGTAGAAGAACTTCATCGGCGCGGTGCAGGTGAGGATTGTCTTCCCGAGTTAACCGCCTTGAGCTACACCTCAACGACTCGACAGTCCCCGACGATGTCGGCATCATCACTCCCTACCACGGTCAGGTACTTAAGATACGAAAGGCCTTGGCCAATAGTGCGATGGGTAGGGTGAAAGTTGCCAGCGTTGAGGAGTATCAAGGCCAGGTGAGAGAGGCACACATCGCAGCTCAAAACAATGCTCATCTCGGTCTGCAGGAACGAAAAATAATCATCATCTCGACCGTACGGAGCAGCAGGAGCAGCATCGAGACGGACCTCCGACACGCTCTCGGCTTCATCTCTAACCCTCGTCGGTTCAACGGTATGGCTCATTTCTCGTATGTCACGGAACGTGCTAAACTTCGAATAGTTGCGGTCACTCGTGCGAAAGCGCTCCTCATCGTCGTCGGAGACCCGACAACCCTGGGAATGGACCCTCTATGGAGGAGGTTCCTAGCCCTGATCCACAGGAACGGAGGTTGGGCCGGGGACGAGATTCCATGGGACCCGGAGCATGATATTGAGGACGACCAACTTGAAGAAGTAACGCGTATTGGGATATTGGACAACATGAAACGATTGGCAGAACGGGTGGAGGCTTTAACCTTGGACGCGGTTTTCGTAGAACCAGATGATGGCGACGACGACCTTTGAATGGTGAAAGGTGAACGTTCAAACAGAATGTATTTGACCACACGCTTCGAATCCAGAATGTTTCGCGTCTTTTTCACATTGGCCTCAGCTGGTCATGCCGAGCTGGGTCTGAGATCCGGTTTGCTTATCCCCCGAGGTTCGATGGTCCGGATCAGAACCGTTAGTCTTTGGGTACTATCGAAAGTACTGGGCACGGATCTAGCGCCGGCTTTCCGATCCACCTGGGAGGTATTCTATGTGAGTTTATGGAACGAATACCCGTGTCTGACCCCGGGCACCTTCGTCGATTTCGCTTATCGGTTCCATTGCTCGAAATAGAGCGAAGGCCCACCATCTCCAATGTCATCGTACGTGCCGAAGGTGACCCCGTGCTCTTGTTCCGCATGTCCGACGGTTACCGATCATCGGACTGGGGCATATCGATGAATCCGCAGGCGTCATGAATGTGCCTCGTCCGAAGTCCGAACTTCCATGTCGAACACCCTAACGGAGGTCGGTCGCGCTCTGGTGGATCCTGGGAAGCGCAGTTGAATAATCGTTGGTGAATGGGATAAACACCCTCCGCCCAGGTCTGGGATCCTGTTGCCGGCATACGCTTACACCCCACCACGACTGTGCGGCGTTCACCCTGGTTACGAAGTCCTGAGCTCTCCTTTTCGCTTGTCTGATCCGATTTCGGACACGAACAACCACCTGGAGTCGCGAACGTTTGATTCAATCAGTTGTAACTTGCTGTTTCACCCGGAATAAAGCGACGGGAGCGGGTGGGGTGGGCTGGGTATGTAGTAATCGCCGTTTGTTCGTGACAAATAGCCACCAGTTGTACGACAAGAACGTCACTCAATTACCGGAACTCAACCGACCCATTGTCGCCCTTGGGCTGGGAACCCCAGGCGCTACGGAGGGCGAGATTTTGTATGCGGGAAACAACCCATTGCCCAAGCTGTGCGCCCGACCGCTGTGTTATCGACCATTATCTGGTGCTAACTTGACACGCGGCCTGAGCCCATGACTTGAGGATTAAATTAGATCAAAGCGAGACGGGGGTGACAAGATGTATCCTTTGCGTCACCGCGGGTTTTTCTCGACGTCAGCCCTCCCTTGCATGGCAGCCGCGATATGGGCTTTCGCGCATATGGGTACTAGTGGGCGGGTACTGTTTAGCCTTTCAGATCAAGCGATGATGTAGCCGGGTACATCATATATGAACACCACGTATGTAATGGACATGCCTCGTCATGGGGCGCGGGGCTAATGATTAGGTCGTGGAAGATCATTGTTATCTTGGCCGAGACCGGCAATGTCTACCGGGAGCTGATACGCGGTGTGGGGGATGTAAATCCAGGGGAACAGATAACGTCCAGTCCGGGGGTTGTAATAGAATTGTCGATTGCACCCAGATCAGGCTAACCTGCACGTCGAGTACACGTTAGAGTAGGAAGTGTGCGTTCAAACCTTACGTTTGTCAAACAACTAATAAGATGCTGGAGATACATGTGACGACGCCTATTGGCGAGAACGAAACTCCCAGGTGATAAGGTCGCCTTTTGGGGTTGTACAAGAATGTGCTACAAGTCCATGATGAGGCTGTGTGCATCCGGATGTTCACATACCATACTTCTTCTGCAACGAAGACCACGCGCGAGAGGCATCGGGGGTGGCGGAAGCAAAGTCATTCATGTCGTGTTCTGGTATTCGATTGATGTCGACCTTGTCCCAATAGCGATTCAAGAGGTAGCTTATTTCCCTGGCATCTGGCTCAGACTGCCGACTGCGAGCGGAAATTAAGTTGCGTGTGTCAAGGGAGTATGTGAGAAGGTGAAAGGGACTCACATGGCCCAGGATTTAAGTTTCGCTCGAATGTATTCGGAGATGGATAGGAATGGGAGACCCTTAATGTTCATTATCGTGTTCGCGTCGAGGCGGCGTGGGCCCTCCTCCCCCGCAGAAAGGATCTCGATCTCATTATCAAACCGGGGTATGAATGCGTGCGTGTGGGGTAATAGGCATCACCAGACCTACTTCTATTGGGGGAATGAATCCGTGGTATTTCACGTGTAGGCTGCGAGAGAAGCAGTGGTGAGGACGGAGAGGGACGAGGGAGTAGAAGTCGCTTCGTACCGGTCAGACCAAGGCGACGAGCTTGCTGAGAAATCTTCCGCAGAACGGAGAGCGTCGCGAACGAGACGGAACGGGTGTGGGGTCCCGCCTTGCACGATGCACGAGATTCGCTGGGGGACAAAAGGTCAGGAACGTTTGGCGTTCCGCGACAAACGAACATACAGCGGCGAGGGGTTGGTTGGCGAGCAAGGATATTAGGGCGTCACCGTAGAAGGCATGGGGGACTCCCCGACTCTGGAGGAAAGCAGAGAGAGCGGAGGCAGCTTCCACAAGTCGGCGTGTTTCGAACATCGGAGACGGGGGACATGGGACGTGCCGGGGAAACGAACCAGAGGTAGATATAGAAGAACAAGCCCTAATGGGCTGGACGAGATATGGATATATCGAGGGAACTGTGGATGGGATTGGGGACGGATTGGGCCGTGCTGGGTGATGGTTTTGTCTCCGGGGGCCCCGAATACGATATGGAAAATAATCGGGATGTGGGAGACGAATTAACGTTCGGCAATCGGGGTTAAGTCCGGGCGTGTGAGCCTCTCCAAAGGACTAACTCTAGAACGCATACATAGAACGCCTCATCATCTGTGAGCGGTTGCCAGAGGTCACATGTGCCACGGAACCTCGTGCGGAGGCAGTAGTCAGCCTGGCACTGCCACAGCGAGCGTGTTATCACGCCCGGACAGCCGGAAGTGTCCTATCGAGGCATAAGTAGATCTGGTTACTGTAATCCACCCAAAAGAAGTTCGTGTGGGTAGTGCTTACCCGCCATCCACCCACAGCCAACACGGCGCTTCGGAAGAGGGTGCTCGATTGCAAATTAGTCAGCCCGCTGATTTACGTAACGGCATTTCGACTCTCTTCCGTCTTCCGCGACGAATACACTCGCCCATTGCTTTCCCCGGCCCCGTCTCGACGTTGAGCGGATACCACCGTCTGCTCTAAATCCCACCCCCGCTTGTTCTAGAGCACGTCGCCCAACGCGCATGCATGCGTCCTTCACCCAAATCTTCTCCAACCATGTGATGGGACGTGTACCATTGGTTCGCTTTTCCAGATCATCTGCAGCCAGGGTCAATCCCTTCCGGGGTCATCTATCGTCCACCCAATCAACTCGTACCCTTTCTACTCGGATGGCCCGCCGCACCCCGGTCAATTTGTCACATCTCCCCCACCCGGTCCGACACTTTTGGGGCTCGCACCAGCCTCGGGCCCGTTCCCCCCTACAGGTTCTCACGAATGCGCAGGAGGAAGCCATCAAAGCAAGCCTCTTGGAAACTGCGTACAAGGGAAGGCAGCCTGGTGACATGATGCTCCGATGTAACGTCCCTCCTCGCGCCACGTCTCCTACAGATCTTGCAATTGATCACAGACTTTGATAATAGGCACGATTCTTGACGTAGGAGGTACATACTCCTGTCCTCTTTCCTGTGACCCGAATGGTCCGTCCTCAAATGCTTACGTTTCTTCCCCAGGCAATGTGAAGACGACCTCTGGACAGTTCAAAAAGTCGGATCTATGCGCGGAACATCGACTGAACGTAAGCGAACCACCAGTCTCTAATTCCCCGTACGTGCTACCCTCCTCATCACAAACCAGCCCCGTGATCTGCGAAAGTTCGATTCTCGCACCCCCAGCCTTGTACCCACGCTGTTTGTACGTCAAGAGGCCATTCTGGTTCGTGGCTCCAAAATCAAGATCCGTTTCAGTTCTGCCGTCTAACTTTTACCCGCAATAGGTTAATATGCTCCATATACGTGCACTCGTAAAATCCGACGCCGTGCTACTTTTCGATACCTATGGCTCCGTTAACTCAAAGTTACAGTCTTCCTTCCTCTATCACCTTGAGGTGAGACGTCCGCGTGCCTCACATTGACCAGCGCTAAAACCCCTGCATCGGCATCAGCACAATCTGAAAGCCAAAGGAACGGGGTTGCCGTACGAGTTCCGGTGCGGGATCCAGAATGTTCCATCGCGAACCCGAAGGCCATCTACTCAACATGTCTAGTGCTTCCCAGGGCGCTGGATTCCATTCTCCTATCCGTACTAAGCGCGCTTGACACCGAGATGGTGTTTCTTCGGCAGCTCGTTGGGAACCTCTTGGCTGAATTGGATGATGATATCGATCGGGACAAATTTATGCGCCTCCTGCACAGATCCCGAAAGCTGACTAGCTTTCAAAATAGGGCCAAGCTTGTAAGTACCTCGTGTCCTGTGTACCCTAAACCCTTCAAACCGGAAAAGAAGCGAATGTGTTGATCGCCCCGACTCTATCTTTGTCTGCGTTATAGGTGCAGGAGTCCCTTGAGGAAGTTTTAGAGCAGGGTAAGTTTCACCATGGCACTCGATCGTGAATCACAATGGTTTGACTGATTAGACGTTATCTCGTAAAAACAGATGAAGATCTTGTGGCGATGTATCTAACGGACAAGAGGAACGGCATACAACGGGAGCCAAGCGACCATCAAGAACTGGAGGTCCTTCTAGAGTCGTTCGCTAAGCAGGTCGAGGAGATCGTCAACGAAACTGAGACCACTCAGGTTCGTTTAGCGAAACAAACTTACCATGTATACTGACGGGCTTGATTCCTGTAGAGCAACATACAATCCACCCAAGAAATCGTAGAACTCATTCTTGACTCCAACCGAAACGCGCTCCTTGCGCTAGATCTTAAGGTGGGCGTCGCCCTCTTTGGTCCAACTCTAAGGTTGCCGTGTGACCGACCGGCTACATCGTGCAGATCTCTATCATAACAATGGGATTAGGGGTTGGAACCCTCCTCGCTGGCTTGTTCGGAATGAACGTACGTGACCACTGGGCGTTCTTACAAATGGCCTTAATATTGGCTTACTGAGGAAACTCTTTGCCTATTTTGTAGTTGAAATCACACCTAGAAGAGCATAGCCACGCGTTCTTCATCATGAGTGGCCTGTCCATCGTGTTCGCCGGGGTCTTTTCCATGTACGCTATTCGAAGGTCTGGACTCTATGACGCCTGTTCCTGTTTTCGCGAACACTTACTAGCCTCATGATCATTTCCAGGCTACACCAGATCCGCAAAGTGGGACCACTATCCGATGGGAGCCAACCGCCTGTCCGAAGACCATGGATACCCCTTCCTTTACGTCGTCGGCCACCAAATAATTGGTTGTGACACGTCTATGACTTGATAATTGCTATTGTACACACCCCGTTACGTCTCAGCTGTAATTGATCTCCCGCCTCTGCCTCTCCTCCAACAGAACGCGCACAACGAAAGGGCCCGCTCCTGGTGGGAAAAACAGATCTCAAGAATATTGGGGGTAAAATGGGTGGGAATCGGGGAGTAAAGTGGAAAAGTGATTACGATGATGTCAAGATATCAGAGCTTCGTAAGCTAGTTCGTGCAACGTTTCGTCAGTGGTGACCTCGTCTGTGGCACCCCACCGGAGATGCGGCGAGCCCCATACAACTAGAATCCGTCATAAAAAGCCTCTAGGTGGGTTTGGCTGGTGCCGCCTCCAGGGGGTATGAGGAACCCTCAGCAAGTTCTTCCTCGACGGCCTTCCTACCCTCCGCGGTCAACTGGGGGGCCCCGCCGTCGATGTCCTTATCAAAATGAACAGGTATGAATCTGTTACGTGGTCGTAGGATCTGGTGAGCCAACTCTGGGGGGGGGATATGACGAAACAGACGCACTCTACTCCTTTATTCGTCCTCTCTGCGGCATCATCTCTCTGCTTTTGTTCAATCGCCTGCTTGAACTTCGTGGCTTCGCTGTACTCCTTCTTCAACAGCCTGCTCGTCACCGGATCCCACAGCTTTCTACTCTCAGTAGGTGACTGGCTCTCTAAGGCTCTCACGGTCTTGGGTACTGGGTGGAGGGTCGCGACGTCGATTAGCGTAGCCCACTCTTCTTCAGCTCCCATTGTCAGGTCCGAGCGCGAATTAGCAGCAGATTGGGCTGGGGAGTTCGTCTCGGATGCCAATGTCGATCCGTTTGCGAGCCTGTAGCGGATACGACCTTTCCACGAGCCATCGAAGTAGGCAACGACCCGATCTACCGGGACCTGTTTGGCCTTTACCCATTCCTCGTGTTCTGTCTCGCCCTCCTCGTACGTATGGATGACTCCTTCCAGTGCGAACATCGCCCTCCCGATCCAGGACTGAGAAAAGGATTATCAGCCAAGGAGCCACGAAACCAAACTTCCCGCCCTACCTCTTCCTTGTATTCAATGACGGCACGATAATTAGCCCCATCCTTGGATCCTCTGACGGTGATGATGGTCGAGTCCGCGACGGTGATATAAAAATTCCCCCTCAGGATACCGTTGACAGAAGCGGTCGGGTGGGTAATGTGATACTCCTCTCCTTCGCCAGGTCCACCGGTGATGTTGATGAAGATACCCTTGTTGTAAGACCCCGGGCTGACCCTTAAGGTAGTTCCAGACACCTTGGCGGATATCTGGTCCACACCCCTCAGCTCGATCTGCCTCGCGGGGCAAGAGGCGTAATAAGACGAGACAGGAGGATGGTGAGACACCTGTTCCGTGACGTAAATGACCCGTATCCTCTTGGCCTTGTCGTCAGAATCCGCCTCCAGGAGTTCAGTCGCTCCCGCGCCGAGGCTGAGGCTGGAGATCTGAGCATCGACGTTACTCTCCACGGGTTCGGGGGAGGTTGCTGGAGAGCTCTTGGCGGTACGTCCGAAGGACATGTAACTGAATGCGCTCCGGCTGCTCTTGACGCTTTCGGTTTCCATACTTACGCGGGCAGCGGACGAGGATGAAGTAGACGTGGGGCCGGAGATGTACAAGTGTTGGAGTGGCGGTTCCCGAGGGTCAGCAGGGTATGAGACGGGGATTACATCCCAATGGGCCCGGAAATGCTCCCCGAGAACGGAATTGTATGGTTTGCAGACTTTCCCGCGCTGGACGCCAAGGCGGGTTACTGCTGATAGCCACATGAGACTGACCGGCTGCGCTTACGATGAACTTGAGATCTTTCGAAAAGGTAAACCTCAGAGCGGCAAGCATACGCTCAAACAGATCCTCAGAGTCGTTGATGCTGTTTTACAAGGTCCTATCAGTTTTTGATCCCTCCCAAAGACGAACCGGTTGCGAAAGATGGCCGAGTGTGGGACTTACGCTGCGAAGAGGTCTGGGCGATCTAAATAATGCCAATACTCCTGATGACGGCGCACGCGAGAACTTCGTTCGGCGAATTTCGTGGCAAAGTGAGAGTAGGAACGCACCAGGTTTGGGACGGGTTCCAATAAAGATGCTGGCAGAGATAACCTCCTGCAAAACAATCGATGTCATATTCAAGCCTCGGACTCCCGGTTGCATAGTGAAAACCCACATCGAAGCAATGTCCTTTATTCCCATACATTTGCGAACGAGCTGGACAATCATCTTGAGCTTTCCGCTCTCTCCGGTGTCTCCAGAATCGGGAACGGAAATGGGAGGACCATCGTCCACGGTGTCGGAGGTAACTTGCTGCTTGGTCGTCATTACGGAGATGTCGTGAAGAGAGAGCCGTTGGGCGATGAAGTGAAAAGAGAAAAGAAAGAGAGGGATGGAATGGCGGGATGTGCTGGAAGAGCGGACGGGAGGGTGGGGGGACCGGGTGACGGCTGATCTGGAGGTGACGGGTATAAATACCCCGCCCTTGGCGAGCGGTGCGCACATTCCGACCGTATGCGAACGTTTGTACCATCACAGACGGTTACGGAGGGCTGTGATACTAAGAACTCTGTATAGCATTCGATAATAGGTGTTATAAGTGTTACTGGCTGCGCTACACTCGCTGGTGTACAGGAGGGGGGAGAGTGCTGGCGTAGAGGGGACATATACAGGCGGAAGGGAATCAAATGGGGAGCGAACAAGCCTAATACAACACGAGTGGCGGTGATACCAATGCACGCGCGCATAACCCGGGGGTAAATCAAGAATGAAAACGAATGAAATCTAAAACCGAAGGATTGTCAACACCTGGCGGAAGAGAATCAGGTATGACGCACTTAGTTCCTCTGATCGAGAGGTGCATCTGGTGTGATATAATATAATTTCTTCCCAAAGCTCGTCTCAGACCGACCGGCGAGTGGTATGTCGTTGGACCCGAAGCTGGAGAATTCGCTCTCGTCGTAAGCGGGAACTGGCTTCCGGGAGGCACGTCGAGCGCGGTCGGATGGGTATCGAGGACGAGATAGCGATGAAGGGCTAGGGGGGATCGTGGCCTTGTCTGGAGGAAACGCACCACCATCAAGCGAACGGCGCGGGATACGGGGTGGTCGCGACTGAACCATCTCGCGGGATTCGAAGGAAGGTTGAACGGTCATGGAGGCGGGTCTCCTGCTGCTGGACGTCGGGTATGATCTCATAGGTACGGTGATGGCCAGGCCCGGCTTTGTCTTGTCGTAAGCAACTGCGAATTTTTCAGGGTCGAAATCTGACTCCGATAATTGGGGAGAAGTCTGTAGGATTGCCCCCGTCGAGTCTGACGGGTTGTGGAACCTCTTGGATCCTTGTCCTTTGGTTCTAGACGCAGAACCTGGGGGAGTGGCGTTACGAGCTCTCGAGTTCCGGCGGCGGAACAGCCACAGAACGAGAGCTGCGATCAGAGCGAGGACACCCACTCCGGCGATAACGCCACCCGCGATCACCCCCTTGCTCACAGACGAGCCGCCCACGACCGGTGTTGATGTTGAGTTGCTTGTCGTGAGTGTGCTGGAGGGTGAGGGTGGGGTGGAAGACGGGGAGATGGGGGGTTGTGACACGGCCACCAGACACGACACATCTGGCCCGTTGGTTACGGTAAATACATTGGATGACAGGACCTTGATCGATGCGTAGAAATCCAGACGATACCGTCCCCGGGGAACATTGACCTGGGTCCAATCGATCCTCTCGAGCCCTGCGTTTATGTTGACTAGCGTCATGTTCACAGCTATCGTAGCCTGCCTGGGGGCCAAGGAATACCCCCTGCGGAGGAGGCCCCCCTGGTCTACGCCGATGTTCGTAACGACCAACGGGTAGGTCGTGCGAGGGGGGAAGGGCCTGGAATACGTCCATACGATCGTCGTCCGCGTGCAAGTTGTGAGATTGGAAATGGCCGAAAAGACAATTTCGTCCCTTGGAATCTCCGTGGTCATCTGCACGGGGGTCAAGAGGGGGAAAACGAAGGAAAGGCGAAAAACCTGCCTCGAGGACGCAGCTCTCCGCTTGTGGGATTGGCGGGTGCTTGGACCGGCCCCGGTTCCGAGAGAACAACTAGGATAACCCGACCTGGTGGATGATCAGGTGGGTTAGTAGATGATAACCTCGGAGAGAAAAACAAACGAGAGGACCTCTTAGCCAGGACCGCTTCCCTCTGGACGATGTAGGGGAGAGGGGGACGGGGCAACCGGCGAGATCGCTCCCTGATAATTATATACCACATCGGATTCGTATCCCACTGAGGCTTGGGTCCACGTGGTCGGCTCCGCCATCAACATCAGCCGCACCCGATCCCGTAGTTTGCCCGCTCATCAACATCATCGTCACCTTGGTTGCGGCGGAGGTACGCATACAACCATCGGCGACGCTCTCGGTCAAGTTCTCACACAGATTGGGCCAGGAAGGACCGCAACTTCTGCGCCTCGTCAGCATGACTCTACTGTCTGTTTCCGCAGATACTCTCCTCCTTGGAGCCACCATATGTCTCACAGCATTCTCTCGCCGAAGATCCACTCCCTCTTCCACAAAGAACATGCGCCAGCCAAAGTACAGGTCGCTCATCACGGGAATTCTCGCCCTGCATACCCTATACATGATGTACACCCTTTCTTTCAGGAAACCACCAAACCTGTTCACGTCGCTAAACTTTCCTCTCACGATGCCTTCCCAAAAGATCCGGACCGTACTGCTCGGAAGGAGGGGGATGAGAGAGGAGGACACCCTGCCTGAAGATTTAGAGGACTTGTTGATGAAACTGAACTCGTTCGACCTCAGAGGCTACTTCGTCAGGTTCGTCCCAGCCCCCAGATGCCATGCGTTATCCACCCGATCTCACTCGATTCAACCAGATTCGGCCAGAACACAGTCCAAGAGTGTGAGTGGTGCGCGACCTTCACAGACTACGTGGCATACGCGCTCCCCGTCATCGTGTTGTCTTACATCAAGGAGGCCGCACTCCTCGGAGTGCTAACGGTAGCCGGAACCAATCGTGAGGCGTGGAGGTCTGCCATCATCGGATTTTTGATGCTGGCCTGTATCGTCGACGTGTACTGGATGTTGACGGTCAGGGTAGCCATTAATCAACGAGATCCAACGATGGTCTGTCCGATTCCTTGTTGTCCCCACTCTCTGTCTCATCTGGCGGCTGTTTGAAGTGGTACGATACGCTCTGGACCCTGCGTCATCTGCTCTTCACTGCATTGCCCCTCATCGCGCACTTTGTCTTGCCTGCTTCGTTCATCGCTTCACCTCTCGCCGTCGTGCCGCAAACGAACCTCGCTCTCCAGGCCCTTCACCAACGTATACAGCTGCTTAAGTTTACAACATCCGTGACCTTACGCGTTCCGGAGTTCAGGGAGACTGCAGGCAGTTACTGGGAGACTCAGAGGACGGAGGGTAAATGGGCACGCGAGGACCAGGCCATAAACCGACTCGCTGAGAAGACCGGCACTGGAACAAAGAGGGAAGTGGCCAGTGAACTCGTGTCGAGACTCAAACATGCACTGGAACCTGCACTTGGACATTAGAGTATATATCCACGAAGCGTATTGTAATCAACCATAGCATTAGTTGTAATCAAGGATTATATATAATAACAGCACGCGACTCCAGGGCACGGGGGAGGACAGATTTGCTGAGCCGGGGTTCGCTGATACCTGGGAAGAAGGAAACGGTAAATCAGCGTTTCGGTGCTCAGTTGTAACCAGCAAGGAATGCGATAAATTGTTCAGAAAAATGAGAGTTTTGGTACAGTTTATCCACAAGGAGGCGAACCTCTCTTCGGAAGCAGAACTGAAAGTTTGGTATCATCACAAAATGGTAGGATAGTGGTACTACCCTTGAACGAAACGAAAAGAAGGGAAGAAAACTCACCTCAGGAATATTCGCAGCGGGAGACCACCATCGCCGTCGGCGGATTTGAAGGGCGAGTGAAAACAAGTGACGGAATCTCCCGAGATCGAGACGGGTTGATGCTTACTCTTGACCTCTCCGGAGGAAGAAAAAAAAAAGCCTCGCGATACTCTTAACCACTCCTTCGAGGTGAGTTCCACTTTTCCTGGGTCTGGGGTCAACCACAGGGCCTGCGCGTGCATGATGTATATCTATCCATACCGAGTTGGTGACGGGACCGTCCAATGAGCCAAACTCAAATCATGCATCACCAACTGACCACACGCCGGCCTTTGGTCCCCCCCTTCGTTGATTACTCAGCTCACTGACCAACTTTCATTATAGCGGCCATCGTGAATGGAATATACGTCAACTTTCCGCAGTTTGTGGCTCCCCCACTCTCCCAAGGGATGATTTACTGTTAGTGGGCGAACAAACCGTGTGCCCTTTACTAACGAACTCATATGCGCAACCACCCTCTGAACCACTGGCCCCAGCCCTTTCGACCCACTTGATTATTTTGTTAAACCCACTCTTACCAGGAGCTGTGATCACGACCGACGTCTCCCCTAACATACTCAGGTGAGCGCCGTTTCGCTCCCCATTAAAGATGATGTTCCACGTGTTTTACACACGACAAGCATATGTCCGAATGTTGATGACGGACACTCAATCATGCTGATCTTCAAAACCACCAGTCTCAGCATCTTGCTAACGCGTTTCACCTTACAGGACCAACCGATCTCCTTTCATGTCACAGGTATGATCGTATTGTACAACCATGTATCACTGCATTAGCAATAAACCGTTGCGTTAACCCCCCAGGAATCCATCCCTATCACTCAAGGAATCGATGGAAAGTAGGATGATCGTTCTCCGAGATGTGGTGTACAAGAAAAGAACCTGGCGGAAGAGCGAAAACTGGAGTGAGGAAGATGTCGAGGTCATTCGGCCGTAAGCTTTCAAGGCATAACATGGTAACCGTCGCGAGAACGTAGGGACGAAGGAAGAAACAGAGAAAGAACCGGGCAACGAGCCCTGCCGTACGCGGGCCGGATTTACGACTTCTGCGGGGCAACCGCTTCTTCCTCTTCCTCCTTCGGGTCTACTGCCTCCCTGATGAGCGAAATAGTACTTTCCAGACTCCGCCGTCTGGTACTGGGACTCGTCATAGTCGTACCGAGGCTGGCAGTCCTACTGTGGCCACGCCTGGTTGGTGGTCCCATCGATGGCACTGGCATCACCAACGGCGATGGAGAACCAAGAGTGGGCAACGTGGAGGGCCCACCGCCAGAGGCGATGACCTTCTCGAGGGCCGCGGAGACATTATTGGCAGGTACGGGTGACGCTGGTTCTTCAGAGGGCGATGGGGGATTCGACATCATCGCACGGCCTTCCTCAGAGTCTGCGTCGTACAGGTCCGGTGGCAGACGCTCGTTCTCGATATCCGACTTGCGGCTACGAGATAGGGTAAGTACGTGTCGGCGATGTAAGCAGCTGTTTCGACATACGCCTCATCGAAGTTCGTGATCGAATCCTTGATGCCTTCGGCACCGTTCGCGAGAGTGTCGCTGGGTAACTCTTTCATGCCCGCAACGCTCTTGAGCTCAGAAACACGCTCAGATTCCTCTCTATGTGTTTGTCGTTAGTAGGAGCTCCGGGGTGGGGGTCCGGCGGGAAACGTACCGAAGGAGAGCAAAGACACGCGAGACTCGACCGACGGCCAAGATCTTGTTCTTGATGACACGTTTCCGCTCAGCGGATTCCGCCGCAGTCTCTTTAGCATCTGCAGGGCCTTCCTCCTCTTCCTCCAACTCCTCCTTTGTGCAGATGTTGAGAAGTGACAGCAACATGTCCGTGACTAACACGCCAAAAGTCAGTTTAGGTACGAGGCACGGAAAATAGGGTCGCACTCTTCTCGCCAACGAATGGCAGACTCCACGTGAACGCGTCCATGAAGTTAGGGAGCCAGTATGGATGGGGAGTGCAATTGAATTGTCGAATGTTAAGGACGTTACTCTCGTACTTGAGGATGGCTGCCTTGTTGTTGTAACAATCGAGGTAGTGCGGGCAGGAGAAGAAAGTCATGACAGATGGGAAACCTGTCGTCCTCGTCTTCCGGTACATCCGATAGCTAAAATAACGAGGAGGGTAAATATCCGTGAAAAGGTCGTCAACCACGGTTACACCATACCCGGCGTCTTGAGCTTCATGCGCTCTGATGATTGACAACAACTTGTTCCTCTCCAGGAATTGCGTGACTGCTTGATAACTGATAGAACAAGATAAGTTATTCGAAGGAGGGTAAGGTCGGACAAAACTTGCGTAAAAAAGTACGAGCAACCTCGTACATGGTTGTGCAAGAAGCTCTCTGATGTACTCTCCTGCCCGAAATCTTCCACAGGATCCGACCACAGGATGTCGCACATCAATCCCTGCGTTGGTGGTTCCTTGAACCGATCAATCTAAACAAGGCGCATCAGCAGTGGACATGTCTGATCAACAATTGGGGTTACGCTTCGGATATCGTCTAGAGTGTGTAACTCGGGTGAAAGACCACCGTGGACGCAGAAGAATTGCTTGTTCATGATGGCCGCCAACGGCAGGGCGCAGAACGAGTTCATGCACGCTTCATAGATACGCTCGGAGTACTTTCGCTTGCCTGGCAACGAAGTCAGGGTTAGCCAACCGAGCTGTTCCTGTGATAAAAGAGATTGTCCCGTACACTCTAGTTTGAAGGTGAAGTAATCCGTCAAGTGCCGACACTCGTGGTTACCACGGAGGAGGAAGAATGTGGCCGGATACCAGATTTTGAGCGTCCACAGGTAGAGCACACACTGTGATTGTATGAGATCGTTGAGAATACACTCGTGGGTCCACGCAGCGCACCTCAATGCTGAAGTACCCTCGGTCAACATAGTCTCCCAAGAAGAGATACCGTGTGGTGGCGGGGTTACCGCCGATCTCGAAGAGTTTCATCAGGTCATACTGGTGATAGGTAGGTTCAGTATGTGTGCTCGGGTGGGAGCTCAGGGTGGCGAAGGACTCACATACTGCCCGTGGATATCACCGCAAACTAGGGCCAGAGCGTCAAATCTCAAATACGCATCTCGACTTCGAGACTCACCGGTCACCGGGGCGTCGACCGCGACGAGGTTGGGCTCCTGCTTTAACAGATCCGTAGCCTTCTCCAGAATGTACAGAGCCTGTTCCTCAGAGACACGTCCTTCCCGATAAAAGTGATTCTTGAGGAAGTTGACATCGGGTTTTGTTGGATCTTCCTTCGAGAAGAACTGCTCCGCGGTCGGGATATGCATTGCTGGAGCTTGCACCTGTCGTCGGGACGGTAAAAAACACACACAAGGTGCTGGGGACAACGCTTACATCCTTCACAACCCGTTCTTGGGTGCTGATAGTGTACCCATTCTCCAACTGATGCTGGGTGAAATCGATTTCGGGGACTATCCCTCGTTCTTGAATCTTGCCGATAGCCTTTTCAATCTGGGCTCTGGAAGTGGGCATAGTCCTAGATTCGGTGCGTTTGAGCGATTGCCACGGCTGTTTTACAGAGGGAGGCAGAGAGGGGAGGACGGAAAATCTGCCGGGCGTAGTAAGGAAGATGATTGGCGATTACCCGAAACGGCCGCACACTTCAAACTCAGAAAGGGCGGACCGGCGACGTGTCAATTCTGTCCATGCTGTTCTATCTATTCGTTGAGGGCTATCGCTATGAACCAAAATACGCCTCCAAAATGTGTTTTGCGACGTTGAACCCAAGCAATGTGAGGACATAGCCCGTGAATAGGGGCAACAGCGGGGAGAGCAATAGCTCGGTGCGGATAAGAAAAGGCAGGGCTTCTAATGGATTAGCAAACCGAGATCAAGAATCAAGCGTACCTCAGGTGGGATCTTACCGTTGAAGCCCAGATAAACGCCGTAGATGTACTGCCCGAACCTGCTCAGTTTAGTCAGTATAGAATAATGATGTCCATGCGTGACGACTCACGCGACAAGGTAAAGTGTATTCCCTAACCAGAGACAAACCCAGTTGTTCTTTAGCAACAGTGGGACGAGGAAAAGCTGCCCCAGATATAGTGTCAGGTAGAGTGGGAAGAACGCATTCGTGTGCACGTCAAACGCGTATGCCCACTCGACCTTGGAATCTGCCGCGGTCGAGTGTGATGGAGGGGCGAGCAGGACGTTGTTCGAGAACGCCCTGAACATGTTCAGTCAAACGTAACGCCCATCCCGCGCGAGGGACTAACCAGAATATCGTGGCCACGACGATACCCACGAGAAGGAAATCTCGTAGGATCATGAGCAGGGCGAGTTTAAAACAGTCTACTAAACTGTAGGAATATACCACCGACCAAGCCAAAGCCGCAACTGAGTGAACCATCAGGGCAAGAAGTCGCTGTGATGTTCACGCTGCACTCACCACATAAACATGCTGAGAGGAGAATCAAAATAGCGGGGTCGTCCCTCGCCCACGTATTTTTGGTTTCTACACTATTTGTGAGCTTCGTCGCATTCGGGTCTCGGTGACTTCCTACGCTTGTGGAAATAGACGTTCCGGTATCTACGTTCAAGTCAGTCCAAGGGTCGTTGCGGGAGCAGTAGAGATCGACGTACACTCGCTTCGGGGCCAGACATAAATAGGTCAATTGCCAAGCGGCTAGCTCAAAATCCTGGAGCATCGTATAAGCTATGTCAGATGCGGGACGAATAGCAATGAGGCGCGACCACATACCATCTGTTGGAAGCGGTGTAGTCGTCGGAATATTAGTGGTACGCTATTTGAAAGGCCACCGCTTGAGGAACGGTAGAGGTTTTCCTGAGGTGAGGGAGTGGCCGCAGTAGGCAACATGGCCATGTCTGCATATGTTCGCCTGGGACGCCTGAACACGATACGGTTGACGGACAGGATGACTTCAGGACTTGGGTGTCGCGGTTGTCAGATCGATCTTTGGCTTCGTTTCAGGCGGAGATCGAATCACCAACTTTCCCTCCTCCTCGTTTACGACACTCCAGGACCGTGTCGACATTTCGTTCTTAACCCGTCTCCCAGCACACCAGGCGGCGGAAAATGGACGAGGATACCGAGGTTTTGGACTGGGGTCACGAGGAAGACGACTACCAGTCATACGACACCCGCAGATCCCGCGAAAACTTGGGTGAACCCCGCCACCACGTCGACGAGGATTGCGATGACACCGTGTCTTTGGGCGGGGACGAAGACGATCTCGGCGTTGTTTACGCTTACCAGTACCGCTCATACCAGGAAAAGTCCAAATATTCCGAAGTCTCTCGTCACCATCACCGGGACCACTACAGGGAGTCTTCGCATGGTAGCGCCCGACAGCCATCCCAGTCGTATCTCTCCCCTCCACATTCGTCTCACCAGTACGCGAAACTGACGCATGCACTTCCCGCTAAACCCGTGATTGCGGGCCCCTCCGTGGCGGTCGCACAATCCCAGCTCTTGGAGGCGAGCTCTATGATCAATGGTCGCGACCGTGACCGACGCAACAGCATCAAGAAACCAGTTGGGGAACCCTTGCCATCTGATTGGGAGGTTCGCCACCCCCGTAGCGGTGGCTCCGAGGTCTATTATTACAACATCAAAACCCACGAATCGACTTGGGTCCGACCGACTCTGGCCCCCCCGAAAGGTTCTCGGGAGCGGAGCG